>Ga0256404_1000036_pt1 | contig 270221 bp, 239 predicted proteins | sample RumenRJG_01DNA_FD_185990 | JGI IMG/M metagenome (GOLD analysis project Ga0256404, IMG submission 185990) | Bovine rumen microbial communities from Lethbridge, Alberta, Canada - RJG_01 | ecosystem: Host-associated > Mammals > Digestive system > Stomach > Rumen | place: Canada: Alberta...
ACTCTGTGAAAATCGTGTGGTATAACCAGACAAGAGTGCTGAGACTCTTCACCCATATTAATGATGAAACACTCGTCACTAAATATGTAGAGACGATCATCAGAAGAACTTTCGGCACCAAAGATGCAATGAAACTCGCAAAACCCGTACCAAAGAATAACAATGTAGCGAGGAATTGAAAAATGAGTATTTTGACTGAAATACAGAAAACAGCAGCCAATGCCTTCAAACGCGACCTGCCCAATGCTGAGATACACTTCGTTCCCAGCGGTCACTTTGCTCTTGAGAGTCACCACACGAAGATTGCTCAACTGATGCGCGAGTTTCTTGTGGGGGTCGTCCAGTAAATTCCAATTTCTCGCTCATGACAAGGCGCAACGTCAAGCCTCGGCTGGCGATGCGCCTTGATTTACGTTACATTGACTTGGGGATCTGATTCGCTATGGTCACGGGGTTGTATCCGGCTGCTTCACGCTCCGCGATGATGACAGCATCAAGCGTCCCTTTGATGCACCGCCCATCGTCGTGAACTATTTCTATCATGAGGAGGTCAAGAAATCGGCAGACATGTAAAAATGAATTTTATATTTTTTAACAAATTTAATTTATCTTAAATTTTTTATTGTTATTTATAAGGTGTATCTTTGCGAAGTTAACCTCAATCCGTGATTGATGAAGATCGCAAATCGACTGAAAACACTGAAGGATCGCTTCTCTTATAAGCAGAAAATCGGTCTTATCGTCTGTGCCGGCATCCTGGTGGGCTTGGGCGGATTGTTCATGTATCTGCTCAGGGCGCACACCTATATCGCCGATGATCCGTCGGCATGCGTCAACTGCCACATCATGACGCCCTACTATGCCACATGGAGCCATTCCTCTCATGGACGCGACGCGACTTGCAACGACTGTCATGTGCCGCACTCCAGCCTGGCCGCCAAATACGGCTTCAAGGCGATGGACGGTCTCAAGCATACGGCTTATTTCGTGACCCACAGCGAGCGTCAGGCCATCATGGCCGAGGATGCCAGTGCCGAGGTCATCATGGACAACTGCATCCGCTGCCACACCCAACTCAACCAGGAATTAGTCAAAACGGGCCGTATCGACTATATGATGGCCAAACGCGGTGAGGGTGTGGAGTGCTGGCATTGTCACCGCAACGTGCCGCACGGTGGCATGAACTCGCTGATGTCAACCCCGGGAGCCGAGGGTGTGACTCCGCTGCCGCCCAGCCCTGTTCCCGAATGGCTGGGAGGTGCCCTCTCAAAGAAATGATTAATAATCGACTATAACAAAAACGACAATATTATGGCAAAGCAATTAAAGAAATGGCAAGGTTGGGCGCTCTTTGGCGGCTCAATGATCGCAGTGTTCCTGCTGGGACTGCTCGTTTCATCGCTCATGGAGCGCCGTGCCGAAGTCGCTAGTGTGTTCAACAACAAGCGCACCGAGTTCACCGACTCCATCATTGCCCAGAACGAGAAGTTCAAGGCCGACTATCCCCGTGAGTACGAGACCTGGTCGATGACCGAGGACACCACGTTCGTTTCCAAGTATAATTCCTCGCAGGAGGTTGACGTGCTTGAGCAGCGTCCCGAGATGGTCGTCCTGTGGGCGGGGTACGCGTTCTCACGCCACTACAACACGCCGCGCGGCCACAAGCATGCGCTGGAGGACATGCGCAAGATTCTGCGCACGGGCAACCCCGGCATCTCCATCGGAGCCGACTCGATAGCCGCTGACATGCAGCCGGCTACCTGCTGGACGTGCAAAGGCCCTGATGTGCCCCGAATGATGCGCGAACTCAGTGAAACAAAGTCGGTGTTCGATCCTGCAAACTTCTATGCCAAGAAATGGAGCGAGTTGGGTGCCGAAGAGGTCAATCCCATCGGCTGCAGCGACTGCCACGACGCTCGCACGATGGACCTGCGTCCTGCACGCCCCGCCATCTATGAGGCATTTGCCAATTCAGGCAAGAATTTGAGGAACGCCACCCATCAGGAGATGCGCTCACTGGTCTGCGCGCAGTGCCATGTCGAGTACTACTTCATCAAGCCCGATGATCCAAATAATCCCGGCAAGGCCAACTATCTTGTGTTCCCTCAGCACTATGGCTTGACCTGTGAGGACGCAGAACACTACTATGATTCTATCGGTTTCTACGACTATATCCATCCGCTGTCCAAGACCAAGATCCTGAAGGCTCAGCACCCCGGTTGGGAGATGTCACAGCAGGGCATTCATGCCCAGCGCGGTGTCTCCTGTGCCGACTGCCACATGCCCTATAAGCAGGATGGTGGCGTGAAATTCTCGGACCACCAGATCATGTCGCCGCTGGCAAAGATCGACCGCACATGCCAGGTATGTCATCGCCAGGATGCAGAGGTGCTGCGCCAGAACGTATATGACCGTCAGGAAAAGTGCAACGAGGTGCGCGACCGTGCCGAGCAGGAACTGGCCCGTGCCCACTTCGAGACAAAGTTCATCATCGACAAGGGTGCCACCGACGCCGAGTTGGCTCCTATCCAAGCCCTGTTGCGCAAGAGCCAGTGGCGTTGGGACTATGCCATCGCATCACATGGGGCCACGTTCCATGCACCCCAGGAGGTAATCCGCCTGCTTTCACACTCTGTGGATTATGCCCAGCAGGCCCGTCTGCTCATCGCACGTGTGGCGGCCAAGCATGGGCACATGGGTGAGATTCCCGTGCCTGACTACAGCACCAAGGCTAAGGCTCAGGCGGCCATAGGTCTTGACATGAATATGCTGAACCAGAACAAACGGCGCTTCCTGGACGAGATTGTTCCCAAGTGGATCATGGATGCCAAAAAGAACGGCAAACTCATTGAAATCTGATGTGGATTAAACCGTGGACTCTTAAAGAAGGCTGCCTCATTGGCGCCGGATTAATCATCGCAGGACTGATGCTCGAACTGAGCGTCGGTCCTGTTGTGTGGGATGCCTTCTCGTGGCCAGTCAACGGCATCGTGCTCGTCGGCTTCCTGGTGATGATTGCCATCATGCACCTGTTGCGGCGCCAGGTCTATGCATTCTCATTCCTGAGCACCTATGCAGCAGCGATACCGGCCATTGCCTTTGCAGTGATTCTGACACTGGTCATGGGCCTCACGCGGCAGACAGTGAACGGTACATGGATAAACGACATGCTGTCATTCTGGCCCTTTGTGCTCATCTATGTCTATATTGCCGTTATCATTGGCCTTGCGGTGTTGAAACGCCTTGGTCACTTTCAGTGGAAGCGTGATATACCGTTCCTGTTCAACCATCTGGGACTGTTCCTGGCCTTGACCTGTGCGACGCTGGGCAACGCCGATATGCAGCGCCTGAAGATGATTACCGCCGTCGGTGAACCCGAGTGGCGCGTCATGGACGAGAACCAGCAGGTCAAGGAATTGGACTTGGCTATTGAACTTCAACAGTTTATCATGGAGCAATATGACGACGGCAGCCCCAAACGCTTTGCCAGCGAAGTGAACATCATGACCAAATCGGGCAAGAACATCCACACCGTCATCGACGTCAACAAGCCTGTCGAGGTCGAGGGGTGGAAGATCTATCAGTATGGCTACGACACTGCTGCCGGCCCTCAGAGCCAGATCAGCATCTTTGAACTCGTGCGCGACCCGTGGTTACCGCTCGTCTATATCGGCATAGGGCTGATGCTTGCAGGAGCGTTGTGTATGTTTGTATTATCTCAAAATCAGCGCAAACCGAACGCAAACGGGCAAGTTCGATCTGCTGAGGTTTCGCCTGATTCATCTAAAAAACGCGTGACGCCATGATTTGGGATTATTTCATCTACTTTGCCATTGTGGCCATCATGCTGTGGGCCGTAGGCGCGTTCCTGGCATGGAAAGAAAAAACGGCTGGCGTCTATGCTTCAACATTGACGGGCTTGGCCGTGTTTTTCACGTTTATCGTCATCATGTGGGTGACGCTCGAGCGACCGCCGTTGCGCACGATGGGCGAGACACGCCTGTGGTACTCATTTTTCCTGCCGTTGGCCGGTATACTGGTCTATAGCCGCTGGAAATACAAGTGGATCCTGTCGTTCTCTACGATGTTGGCAGCCGTGTTTATCTGTATCAACATCTTCAAGCCCGAGATTCATTCCAAAGCCTTGATGCCTGCCTTGCAGAGTCCCTGGTTCGCTCCGCACGTCATCGTCTATATGTTCGCCTATGCCTTGTTGGGTGCAGCGACACTCATGGCGCTTTACCAACTGTTTTTCAAGAAAGGGCGTCCGTTGGAGCGCAAGGAGATGGACATTACCGACAACCTGGTGAATGTCGGTCTTGCGTTCTTGACCTTTGGCATGCTTTTCGGCGCGTTGTGGGCTAAAGAAGCATGGGGCCACTATTGGTCATGGGATCCCAAGGAGACTTGGGCGGCCATTACCTGGCTTGCTTATTTGGGCTATATCCATTATCGCATCTATCGTCCCAAGTCCATCAAGCCAGCCCTGTGGGTGCTGCTCATCGCTTTCATCCTGTTGCAGGTCTGCTGGTGGGGCATCAACTACCTGCCGTCAGCCCAAGGCTCCAGCGTACATACCTATACCTCCTGACATAACCCATAATGACCAGAATAGAACGAGAGAAGCAGACCGTCCGCAAGATGATTGGGCTTAGACGATGCGATAATCATCAAAAAGAAATGAAACTCATCCACTACCGCACAATAATACCCATTAGGGTATTGTGGGTTTGAAGATTATCCTTTAACTTTGCAGAAAAATGATAACCCGATTAATAACAAGCAGCCTTTTGATAGCATTTGGTATCATCATTCTAAGATATGCCATTGCTAAGAAACGATACTTTAAGCCTATCGTCAAGTACATCGTTATTGCCTATTCAATAATAGCAATAACACTTGGTGTATTGACACTTCTTTGCCAGACGTATGAAGGCTATGGCACGATTTGTCTTGGCATTGCATGTTGCATGTTCGCTTATCAGGATATGAAGGAGCATCCAGTTTCAAAATGGACTACCGCATACCTGTCGCAATTAGGTGGATATTTTGCAGGAATTGGCTTTATACTCTATGGTGTTGGATTATTGAAGTAAAAAAGAAAATAGGGACGGTTCTTTTGATGTGTTGTAAACTATTAAGTAATGATGGATAAGAACGAAATAATCATACGTTGCATTGGGACAATATTGGTCATGTTCTTGACACAGTTTTCTATTTTTTCACAGAATAGAGCTATTCAAGGTGTGGTCATTGATGATCTTGATTACGAGCCGGTTCCGTATGTGTCAATCATTTTCAACGATTCTATAATAGGAATGACAAATCTTGATGGTTCTTTCCAAATCGAGGTTCCGTATACTGTCAATAGACTTGTGTTGGGTCGGGCAATTGGATTTGAAGATACAGAGATAGTATTGTGTGAAAACTGCAATTATCTTGAAATAATTCTATTCCAACGACCGATATATGACTTTTTAAGCAAAAAACAAGCTGACAACAAAAGAAAAAAACGGTTTAAGAAAATAGGAAAGATAAGGAAGGAGGCTGTCAAAAGAGGTATATTTCAATCTAAGAATCCCTGTTATAAACAAGTTTTCATTCCTTAATAAAGCATGTTTAATAGCCAAAGAACGATTGTATAACTAGAATAAGTGGCTAACTTTGCAGAAAAATGAACAGAAAATATGAAACGATTTCTAATCATAGTCATCATCAGTATAGCTGCGATACTTGCTTTTGCTGGCTGGCTGCATTGGGAGTCTGTTACCTACGATAATCGCATGCAGGCTTGTGGTTATGAATTGATGGATTCCATTGATACTTACTATAAGACACATCATAAGTTGCCACGATTCAATGAGGAGACCTTTGAGTTTAAAGGAAAACGTTTTATCTATGATATTTTGCGGGATAGTACCTCTTACTACATCGGATACGTGAGTGACTTTGATAAAACGATTACATGTCTCTCAACGACTCGCAAATGGAGCGACAAGAGTGTCATAACCGCAAATGGGCTATACTTAGAGACTTTAGATGAAATCTATTGGAATAATGATAGTTGTGGCTGCCTGCATGAACGCAACGGCATAATGGCTGATGCCATCATTTCGGAGTATAGTCTTATCGGCAAAGATACTACGGAGTTCCTGAGGCACTTTGGTCCGTATAATTTCAGGAATCAGTACACGGATGGTTTCTGTTACGGTTATTACATCAACTCAATGTGTCAAGATGGCCAAATGGTTGAAGGTGCCGATAAGACCAAACTAATCTTCTGGTTCAATTCAGAAGGAATCCTTACTGATGATGGATCAGATATCGTTATTGTCGAATAATCAAAAGAGCATTTGTGTGATTAGAATAAGTGGCTAACTTTGCCAAAAACTAAATGATAATCAATAAATGATAGAACGAATTTATAATATTATTCTCTGGAGGATATTCTCATTTTTAAGAGGCACAACAAAACTCTTAAATGGTATCAATCCATTTACATGGTTATTACAGATACCATTCATTAAAAAATTCATCATCAAGAGAGGTGGTTCAATCGAACAAATTGAAGCCGCAGCAGATTCTGTAACCAACGATCCTGTTATGGGCACTAATATATTGTATGCCTCCAGATTCATGGCTCTTGTATCAATAGCTTGGCTTTTTAATGGCGTGGTTTTTTTTGCCCATCATTATGATTGGAATCATACCACATTTGTTATGGCAATTATTGCTGGGGCGATACTTATTATTTGTGCACATTTGTTTTTTGTTGAGTATAAAGATAAGTATCAGAAATACTTTAAGACATTCGAGAAACAACCTCTGTCATGGAAGATAATATGGGGGATAATTAGCTTTTTGTTCGTAATCACTCCAATTATTCTAATATTTATAGGATAATATTCGGCCCTCTAAACGCCTTTCTGTTACGAGTGTCGCCAGATCTTGTTAATCAGTGTTCTCTCAGAAATAGATACAATATTTGCGTAATCAAAACATGACAATGAAAAGTTGCTTAATAACATTATTAATAATCGGAGTTGGATACTTTGCTTTTTGGTACATAGGTAATGAGCACTACCTTAAAGAAAAGGAAAGAAGCCTTATTGGTACTTATCAGCTGGATTTGGATCGTACGGACATGGGGATATATAAAGACTCCATGGATTGCTACAAAGATTTGAGTCTTGAGTTTAAGTCTGATGGCACTTTTAAGATGAATATGGAAGTGCCGTTTATTCTCGGTTCAACTGGCACGTGGATGTGAAGCCAGAACACGGGTCAATGCAAAAAGTCGGCTTTGCAACCGACTTTTTGCATTGACCCTCAATAACTTTCCATAATATATGGGGATTTATATGGGGATTTTGAAAACAAGAAAGCGGCAACAAGTTGAATTTCAACTTGTTGCCGCCTTCAAAAGGTGTCCAAGATGAGAGTCGAACTCACACGCCCAATCGGGCACTACCCCCTCAAAGTAGCGCGTCTACCAATTCCGCCACCTGGACAAAAATAGAGCGAAAGACGGGACTCGGACCCGCGACCCCGACCTTGGCAAGGTCGTGCTCTACCAACTGAGCTACTTTCGCATTCGAAGTACTGTTTCCAGTACCGTACCATTGTGAAGTTCAAAGAACGTGAGCGAAAGACGGGACTCGGACCCGCGACCCCGACCTTGGCAAGGTCGTGCTCTACCAACTGAGCTACTTTCGCAGTCAATTTTTGCACTCTTGAAAGGGTGCTTTCGTGAATTGCGGTGCAAAGATACAGCGACTTTTTGAACTGGCAAAATTTTTTGTCAAAAAAATCGCTGTTTTTTGAATTATTTTTTCACGCCGAGTAGTGTGAAGAACTCGTTTTGGCGGTGAATGTCCTCAAACTCACCACTATACTCAAAGGTGATGGTGGTGGAGTCTTGTTTTTCAACTCCGCGCATCTTCATGCACATGTGTTGCGCTTCGGCATAGACGATGACGCCGCGGTTGGGCAATACGCGCGCGAGCAGTTCGCAGATGTCGTGCGTCATGCGCTCCTGCACCTGCAGCCTGCGCGAGAAGGTGTCGACGATGCGTGCGAGTTTGCTCAGGCCCACGATGCCGCCTGCGGGGATGTATCCGATTGACACTTTGCCGAAGAAGGGCAGGATGTGGTGCTCGCACAGCGAGTAGAACTCGATGTCCTTGACGATGACGATCTCGCTGCCCTCGTGCTCAAAGATGGCGCTGTGTACGATGGCGTCGGCGTCCTCATGGTAGCCGCGTGTGTTCTCGATGAGAGCCTTGGCTGCGCGCATGGGCGTTTTGGCCAGTCCCTCGCGGTCGGGGTCCTCGCCGATGAGTTCGATGATGCTACGGTAGTGGGCTGCTATTTGTTCGGCGAGTTTCAGATCCTCGTCGCTGAATTTCATTTTAATCATTACTCCAGATGTTAATGCGGTCACGCACGATGACCATTTCACGTGCAAACTTGGGATAGACGCTCTTGATGCGGTGCAGTGCAGCCTGTGCTTCGCGGTGGGTCTTGAAATCGCCGATGCGCAGTCGCCATGCGGGTGCCTTGTAGGAGATGTAAGAGCGGTACTGTGGGAACTTCATGGCGATGTCACGGGCGCGCTTTTGTGCAGCGGCCTTGGCGGTCTTGTAGTTGTTGTCGCTATAGGCCTGTATGCGGTATCCCACGCCACGGTCCTCGATGGTCTGCTGTGAGGTGTGCGTGCGTTTGGGCTTCTTGGGCGTGACTTCTTCTTTTTTCTTTTTGTCCTCTTCTTTTTTCTTGTCCTCGTCCTTGTCCTTCACGTCCTTGCTGATGGTGTCATCGTCGTCAAGTTCGTTGAGTTTCTCGGTCTCGGTTTTGGTCTCGGACTTCTTTTTGTCTTTGACCTTCTTGTCCTTGCTGTTGGTCTGCTGCTTGCCCAGGTCGGAATTGTTGCGCTTGACGAGTTCCTTGGGCGCATCGACGGTGACCTGCCCATTGCGGTTCAGTCGCTCGGTAATCTGCGGGCGCTGGGCGCTGGCGGCGAGTGCGACAATCAGCATGAGGCAGAGCGTGAGGACGCGTATGTGTAATCGTTTCAACATTATAGGTATATTGAAGTGTTATCGTTTGGAATTTTGGCGCAAAGATAGTGTATTTTTCCGTATCAAGTAACTTTTTTCAACAATTTATGCGTGATGACGGGGTTTTTGCCTGATGGATAAATGAAGACGACTGAATCGTCCCGTGGGTCCCGTGCGCTTGTGGCGCATGGGGCTAGGGGATAATTCAGTCGTGTGGTGCTGTGGAAAAGCGGTTGCCTGCTCAATCAGAAGGCGGTGACGATTCCCATGAAGTCTGCGGCCTTGAGCGATGCTCCGCCGATGAGTCCGCCATCGATGTCGGGCTTGGCGAACAGTTCGGGGGCGTTGCTGGGCTTGCAACTGCCGCCATACAGGATGGTGGTGTCGTCGGCGACCTGTGCGCCATACTTGTCGGCGAGCAGGCCGCGGATCAGGGCGTGGATCTCCTGTGCCTGATCGCTGGTGGCCGTCTTGCCGGTGCCGATGGCCCAGATGGGCTCGTAGGCGATGACGATGCAGGCCATCTGTTCAGCGGTGAGGTGGAACAGGGAGTCGCGGATCTCGGCTTCGATGACGTCCTTGAAGGTGCCGTTTTCGCGTTGCTCGAGGCTCTCGCCGCAGCAGAAGATGACCTTCAGCCCGTTTTGCAGAGCCAGGTCAACTTTCTCCTTGAGCATCTCGGCGGTCTCGTTGTAGTAACCGCGGCGCTCGCTGTGACCCAGGATGACGTAGTTGGCGCCTGTCGAAGCGACCATAGCGGCCGATACCTCGCCGGTGTAGGCTCCGCTGGTGTGGTCGGCGCAGTTCTGTGCGGCGAGACCCACCTTGTTGATGTCGATGACCTCGCGCACGGCGGTCAGGTGGGTAAAGGGCACGCCCACGATGACGTCACACTTCAGCCCCTGGGCTGCCGATACTGCTTCACAAACTTCCTTGGCGAGTTGAACGCCCTCGGGAACTGTGGTGTTCATCTTCCAGTTGCCCGCAACAATGTTCTTTCTCATTTTTCTACCTCAATTAAGTTAGATTGAATAAAATATAAAAAAATATGGATATAAGTTGATTTACTTGCGCAAAGTTACAACCATTTCCTGAAAACAGGGCGCTGTTTATGAAAAAAATATGATGGTCGGTGGCGCTTTACCGCAACTCGATGATGGCGCTTGGCTGGCCGTCGATGGCGAGCGAGACGATGTGGCCGCCGTCGATGGGGTAGAGGGTGGGGGTGAGCCGGTCGCCCAACTTGGCGGCGATGCGGTACTCTACGCGCAGATCCCTGACCTCAAAGCCCTCGGGCAGCAATTCCATGGCGATGCGCACATAGTTGGCGTTGTTCATGTGGCGGTTGTAGTCGATGTCGGCACGCATTACGGTGACGGGCTCCAACACTGTGCCTCCGCCTTTGGGCAGGATGATGCGCCTGCCGCGGTAGTTCATGTCGAGTTTTGGCTCCAGGGTGAGTGACGCGATGGCGTCGGGGGCGATGCGTGCGAGTTTGCCGGTGGCGAGGTCTACAAATGCCCCCATGCTCCACGTGCGGTAACAGGGTTGCCCCTGTGCGTCGCGGATAAAGGTGTTGCGGAAGCCGTACATCGGCATCACCTCATAGATGGAAGTGGTCACCGTGAGTCGCTCCTTGAATCGTGGCACACGCACCACCTCGACTTGGCGAGTGGCTAGCAGTTGGGTCATGTTATTGTCTGTGAAGAACTTATGGGCGACAGGCTCGCTGTCGATCCACATCTCGGAGCAGTCCTGCATCATCTGCAGGGCAGAGTATAGTTTCAACTTGCCCTCACTGTCGCAGGTGCTTGTGGTTACTTGATAATCGAGTGAATACATATGGGTTAATGATGGTTGTCGTTGTCTTGTGTTGATTCATGCTGACCATGGGCTTGGGGTCTTGTGGGCAGCCGTTTCACGAGTGATGCGGGATGCCTGTGTGCCGTGTGTGGCATGATGGTGTTAAGAGGCTGCAAAGTTAAGCAAACCGCATGAATTATACAAGCAGTAAGGCCGTGTAACGGGCTGGATGTGATGAAACTATACATTATTAATATACTTTAAGGGGATGGCGTGGGGTGGATTGGAAGAAATTTTGTACCTTTGCGTCGTTTTTATGCTCACCTGCTGTGCAAGTGGCTGTAAATAAACAGTATATACATCAAATTAAGATATAAAACTTTAGAAGAAACTATGGGTTTAAGAATCATTGTGCTGGCCAAGCAAGTGCCAGACACCCGTAACGTGGGTAAAGATGCGATGAAGGAAGACGGCACCATCAATCGTGCCGCACTGCCCGCTATTTTCAACCCCGAGGACCTGAACGCGCTGGAGCAGGCGCTTCAGTTAAAGGATGCCCATCCCGGGTCGACGATCACGTTGCTGACGATGGGTCTGCCGCGCAGTGCCGAGATGGTGCGCGAGAGCCTGTATCGCGGAGGCGATGACGGCGTGGTACTGACCGACCGCCCCCTGGGTGGTGCCGACACCCTCGCCACGAGTTATTCACTGGCTCAGGCCATCAGGCACATGGGTGAGTTTGACATCATCGTGGGCGGCCGTCAGGCCATCGACGGCGACACCGCTCAAGTGGGACCTCAGATCGCCGAGAAGTTGGGCTTGCCCCAGGTGACCTATGCCGAGAGCATTCAGGTCGCTGACGGTCGTGCCACCATCAAGCGCCGCATCGAGCGCGGCTTTGAGACCGTGGAGTGCCCGCTGCCGCTGGTCGTTACCGTCAATGGTAGCGCCGATGCCTGCCGTCCCCGTAACGCCCGTCTGGTGCAGAAGTACAAATATGCTGTGACGCCCAGCGAGAAGGCCACTCTGGCTGCCGACCGCCAGGCGCTTGTTGATGCCCGTCCCTATCTGGCCATTAAGGAGTGGGGCGTGAAGGAAATCGAGGCCGATCCCGAGCAGATCGGTATGGCAGGTTCGCCTACCAAGGTGAAGACCATCGTCAACGTGGCTTTCCAGGCCAAGGAAGCCCGCCGCATCGACGCCGCTGCCGACGCCGAACTCGAGGGTCTGGTCAAGGAACTCATTGCCGACCACATCATCGGATAACCAGAAGGCCCTTAAAGACCCTAAGGACACTAAAAACTTAAAACCAAAACTTGAAATAATGGAAGACAAGAATAATCTGATAGTCTATTGCGAGTATGACGAGGGCCGTATCGCCGACGTCAGCCTCGAACTCTTGACCAAGGGCCGCACGCTGGCCACCCGACTGGGGTGCCGCCTCGAGGCTCTGGTGCTGGGCGACAAACTCGACGGCATCGAGCAGGAGTTGTTCCCCTATGGCGTCGACGTGGTCTACAAGGTGCAGGACGATCGTCTGTTCCCCTACACGTCGTTGCCCCACTCAAGCGTGGTGACCACCTTGTTCAAGGAGATCGAGCCGCAGGTGTGCCTCATGGGCGCTACCACCATCGGCCGTGATTTGGGACCCCGTGTCTCGTCGTGCCTGCATAGCGGTCTGACCGCTGACTGCACGTCGCTTGAGATCGGTGACCACACCGATGCTGTCAAGGGCAAGGAGTACAAGGACCTGTTGTATCAGATCCGTCCCGCCTTCGGTGGCAATATCGTCGCCACCATCGTCAATCCCGAGTGCCGTCCCCAGATGGCTACCGTGCGTGAGGGTGTGATGAAGAAGGAAATCTTTGATCCCGCCTACAAGGGAGAGGTCATCAACCTGGATCCAGACAAGTATATCGACCCCGCTAGTCTCGTGGTCAAGATCATCGACCGCGAGATCGAGCAGAGCAAGGTCAACATCAAGGGTGCCCACATCATCGTGGCCGGTGGCTACGGCATGGGCAGCAAGGAGAACTTCGACATGCTGTTTGAACTGGCTGACGTGCTTGGCGGTGAGGTGGGAGCCTCGCGTGCCGCTGTCGATGCCGGCTTCACCGAGCATGAGCGCCAGATTGGTCAGACGGGTGTGACCGTACGACCCAAACTGTACATCGCCTGCGGTATCTCGGGACAGATCCAGCACATCGCCGGCATGAACGAGAGTTCGATCATCATCAGCATCAACACTGACCCCGACGCTCCCATCAACGCGATCGCCGACTATGTGATTACCGGCAGTGTCGAGGACGTGATACCTCGTCTCATCAAGCACTACAAGAAGAACTCCAAGTAAAAACGACAAGAAGACTACAATGGCTAACTTTTATACCGACAATAAAGCGCTCCGCTATCACCTGAATCACCCGCTGATGAAGGAAATCGTTGCACTGCGTGAGCGCAATTACACCCAGTGTGAGAAATTTGACTACGCGCCGCTCGACTTTGACGACGCGATGGATTCATACGAGCGCGTGCTGGAGATCATCGGCGAGATCTGCGGTGACATCATTGCTCCCAATGCCAAGGATGTTGACTTGGAGGGGCCACACCACGAGAACGGCCGCGTGCGCTATGCCAGCGGCACCGAGGCCAACCTCAAGGCGCTGAACCAGGCAGGACTGATGGGTATCACGCTGCCGCGCCAGTATGGTGGCTTGAACATGTCGTCAATCCCCTACATCATGGCTGCCGACATGGTGAGCCGTGCCGATGCAGGATTTGTCAACGTGTGGGGTCTGCAAGACTGTGCCGAGACCATCAACGAGTTTGCCAGCGAGGACCAGAAGGAACGTTTCCTGCCCCGTACCTGCAAGGGTGAGACCCTGGCCATGGATCTGACCGAGCCCGATGCAGGAAGCGACCTGCAGTCGGTCATGCTCAAGGCCACCCAGGACGAGGACGGCACTTGGCGCCTGAACGGTGTGAAGCGCTTCATTACCAACGGTGACGGTGACATCTCGCTCGTGCTGGCACGCAGCGAGGAGGGCACCCGCGACGGCCGTGGCTTGTCGATGTTTATCTACGACAAGCGCGATGGTGGCATGACCGTGCGTCGCATCGAGGACAAGATGGGTATCCATGGCAGTCCCACGTGCGAACTCGTGTTCAAGAATGCCAAGGCCGAGTTGTGCGGTGACCGCAAGTTGGGTCTAATCAAGTATGTGATGTCGCTCATGAACGGCGCCCGCCTGGGCATCGCTGCTCAGAGCGTCGGCGTCAGCGAGGCTGCTTACCAGGAGGCTATCGCCTATGCACGCAGCCGTGAGCAGTTTGGCAAGGCCATTATCAACTTCCCCGCAGTGAGCGAGATGATTGCCAACATCAAGGCCAAGTTGGATGCATCGCGCACCCTGCTGTATGAGTGCACTCGCTTTGTGGACATGTACAAGTCGCTTGAGGCCATCAGCCGTGAGCGTACTCTCGCCCCCGAGGAGCGCAAGACCATGAAGGCCTATAACCGCCTGGCCGACGCCTTCACGCCGCTGGCCAAGGGTATGACCAGTGAGTTCTGCAACCAGAACGCTTACGATTGCGTGCAGATCCACGGTGGTAGCGGATTTATGCGCGACTATGCCTGCGAGCGCATCTATCGTGATGCCCGCATCACCAGCATCTATGAGGGTACGACCCAGTTGCAGGTGGTGGCCGCTATCCGCCACGTCACCACGGGAACCTATCTGAACCAGATCAAGGAGTATGCCGCTCGCGACTATAGCGAGGCCGTTGCTCCCATGAAGGCCAAACTCGAGGCGATGACCGCCATGTATGAGGAGACGATGGAGAAGGTCAAGGCCGTCGAGGATCCCGAGTACATCACCTTCCACGCCCGTCGCCTGGTCGAGATGCTGGGCCACATCATCATGGGCTATCTGCTCATCGGTGACGCCAGCCACGAGCCCGACCTGTTCCTGGACAGCGCCAAGGTCTATGTCAACATGGGAGAGGCCGAGGTAGCACGCCACGCGCGCTTCATCGCCGGCTTCAACCCTGAGGACCAGGCCGCCTACATGAGGAACTAGTAATGGGGGAACGTCTGGGATGAGTGATTGTTTCTGACGGTTCCTCTGATCTGCGACTCAACCCATCATTGATACGCAACCTTTGTCACATGTCGACAAAGGTTGCTTTTTTTATCGGGTTGAGGGCGTATAAGAGGTCTCGTGATTTGGTTGTTGCTGAAAAATGCTATATCTTTGTGGTGGTATTATTATGAGCCGCGAACGGGATATATATAAGGTGACGTTGGTGGGTAGCGCAGGCAATGTAGCGCTGCTGGCCTTCAAGTTTGCCGCGGGTGTGCTGGGGCACAGTTCGGCTATGATTGCCGACGCCATCCACTCGCTCTCGGATTTTATCACCGACGTGGTTTTGCTGGCTTTTGTTCACATGAGTGCCAAGCCGCAGGACGAGGACCATGATTATGGCCACGGCAAGTATGAGACGTTTGCGACGTTGATAATCGGCTTGGCCATCATGGCAGCAGCCACAGGCATTATCATCTCGGGCGTGGATAAACTCGTCGACTGGGTTGGAGGCAGGCAACTGGCGGCCCCAGGTTGGCTGGCGCTGGCTGCTGCGTTGCTGTCAATCGTCGTTAAGGAGGTGATGTATCGGTACACGGTCCGTCGTGGCAAGACATTGGACTCTCCGGCGCTGGTAGCCAACGCATGGCATCATCGCAGTGATGCATTGTCGTCGATAGGTGCAGCCGTGGGCATCGGCGGAGCCATCCTGTTGGGCAACCGATGGACGGTGCTCGACCCGTTGGCGTCGGTGGTCGTGGGCCTGATGCTGCTCAAGGTGGCTATCGGCCTGCTGCGCTCGAGCGTGGGCGAACTCACCGAGCATTCCCTCTCGAGTGAGGTGGAGAAAGAGATTGAAGACATCATCTGCTCCTATCCCGACGTGAGCGATCCCCACAACCTGCGCACACGCCGCATCGGCAACCGTTTTGCCATCGAGGTGCATGTGCGCATGGACGGCAACACTACTCTCACAGCCGCCCACAATCGCGCCACAGCCATCGAGCAGCGCATCAGGCAGCGCTTCGGCAAGCAGACCCACATCTCCATTCATATGGAGCCTGTCAAATGACGCCTGGCCCTCTCTTTGATGCCATGACGGCGTCCGCCAGCCGTGTTGGCCATTAGTGAGACTCCCTATGATCCGTCTGTGATCAATCCTGGATTTGAGTGGTACTCAACTATCGTTGATTGTTAACGGTCTCGCGCCCCCCTTCGGATGAACCTTTGGATTGATGTGAATTGCTTGTTTCGGAAAACACGGATAATAGAGAGAGGAATAGACCGCGGATAAGGTCTATTCCTCTCTCTGATTCGTTGAGTCGCATGTGTCACCTGCCGAGTGGCGGGTGAGCGGTGGGGTCATCAGTCATACTTCAGGTTGTTGGCCTGTGATACGATGCCGTTCTCAGTTACCCTGAAACCTGTTGAGTTGCCGCTATACTTGTTGAGCGTGCTCACGACCTTGTCGCGAGCCAGTCCAGTATGATTCAGGATGGTCACCTTGTTGGAATAACTTGCGCCCTTGCTGGTAACAAGGTTGAAGGAGAACTCGCAGGCGAGATCATACTTCTCCTTGTCCAGTTCGGCATCCGACTTGGTGCTGAATTTGTACATCACACCGAAGTCGGCAGGAAACTTGTCGCTGATGACGGTCTTGGTCCACCAGGTGCTGTTGATAGCCTCCATGACGTTGCGTCCATTCTCGGCCTTGTAGGTGATGAACACGTTGCAAGCGCGGAGCAGATCTTGAGAGAACGACAGGCTGTAGGTTGCGGTGGCTGTGGTTTTCTCCTTGGGCTCATCATCGCCGCCGCAGCCGCTCAGTGTGCAGGCAGCCACGATCATAACTGCTGCCAGATAGAGGAATTTCTTCATAACGATTAAAATCTGATGCCTTTGATTAGTTCTTGAGAATGATGTCGATGACGCTGTTCACATCGGAGATGTTGACCTCGCCATCCTTGTTGACGTCGCCCGGCACGCCAGCCGTGGCGGGAGCGATACCAAACAGTTGCACACCGATTACTTGACCCATGACTTCGAGTGTGATGTCGATATTGGCATCCAGGGCGGTCTCGGTAAAGCGGGCGGTCAGGTCGATGGGCACTTCGCCCAGCATGGGACCGATCCACTCGTCTTGCAGGTGCACGCCATCATCACCGGGGGTGATGGCCAGGGGATTGTTGTAGCGGATGGTGGTGTAGCCATACTCGTCGACACCTTCCACACCGTTCACCTCGATGTTGCCCACAGGCATGGTAATGCCCTCGGCGACGAGGCAGAAGTTCTTCAGACTCAGGTCATAGACGCCATTGTTGCCGGTAACCTCTACCATTACCTCGTCCTGCTCAGAGGATGTGCCATTGACGGTGACCTTGAGGTGGCAGGTATAGGTGGTGGCACTGAGGACCATCGCGCAACACATGGCAGCGAAAAAAACAAATACCTTCTTCATAGTTGTTACACTTATATTTTTTAATTATTAGTATGTTATGTTTAGTTCTTGTGCGTGACGATCAATTGGACGTGAGCAGCATGTCGATCAGGGCGGTCACGTCGCTGATGTTTACACTGCCGTCTTGGTTGACGTCGGCTGCAGGATTGCTGATGTCACTGTTGCTGGCCAACAGGATGTCGATCAGGGCCGTCACGTCGCTGATGTTAACGCTGCCGTCGTTGTTGACGTCGCCCGGCAGGAATTGGGGCGCGGGAGCCTTAGTGGTGATGATGTAGCAGGCAGCGGTCTGCAGGTCGGCTGCGACAACACTGATGGCGATGCGGTAACTGCCGTCCTGGTTCTTCTCCATCGACTTGGTGAGCACGGCACTCACGCCCTCGATGGTGGCGGTGAAGTCGTCCAGGTTGGGCTCGCCGTCGATATCCATCTCATAGGTCGTCACGGCGGGGTTCCAGCCGCTGATGGTCTGGCCCTTGTAACGCAGGCCGGTCATGTTGCCCAGGTACACGAGTTCCATATCATCGACATAGAGGGCATCATTCTTGCTGCCCTGGCCGGGGTTGCCGTTGGTCGAGAAAGTAACGAAGATGGCCTCACTTGCGGCATTGTTAGCAGCATAACTATCGTAGTCGAAGGGGAACGAGTACTGAGTCCAGTCCCCAGCGGGAATCTGGCCACCCACGATGCTGCCCGAGAGGTTGGTGTAGGTTTTGTCGGTGGGTTCCTGGTAGTAGGTGCCGTCAAAGGTCTTCACGCTCACGTTGGCCTTGTTGTTGGCGTTAGTGGTGCCCTGGGTGTACTTGAGCCACACGTTGAACTTGTCGGGCTTGGCATACAGGGGCATGTAAAAGTCGTCGGTGCCATTGGCCTTGTCCATCTCAGCATGGTTCTTGGTGTCGGTTGCAAACATCGAGCCTGCCATGAGTTTGCCATTGGTCATGGTGCCGTTGGCAACAACGTTAAAAATTGAGTTGGCTGTCATCACTGCACTATGGCCTGTAGCGCCGCTGCGCACGTCGTCGCTCTGCTCCAGTTTGACCAATCCGGCAGAAGTGCCGGCAAAAGAGCCTCCAGCGGTCTTGAAGCCGTGCCAACGGTCGGGCTCGCCGTTTTCATTGGTCCATGCTTCCATGTCGCTGTTGGGCAGTTGGAAGTGGTCGCCCACGTTATCAAACTCGATGACAACATCTTGATTGCTAAGATAGATGACGGCAGTCATGTATTCACCCTTGATGCGGGCAAACAAGGTAGCGTGCTCGGTGGTAAAACCGACTTGAATATCGCGTTCGGCACTATAAACCGTGACATCGCCCGACGTGGCCGCATGAACCCCGTCAAATCCGATGGAACCTACGCCAAAGGGAATTACATGAAATGCCAGTGTGTCAAGGCCATTGTCATTGATCTTCAGGGTAACACCGCCTTCGTCCGAAGCACTGGAGTTGCCTGAAGAGGTAACGGTCGTTGTACCGTGAAATAATACAACATTAGATGCATTGAGGGCCAACACGGCCGTCAATGTCATGAAAAGGGTTGATAATGATTTCTTCATTGTTGATGAAATGGTTATAATTGATTGGTTGTGATTATTATCGGATGTGATAGATGATACCCAGCGAGCCGTACATGGGACGTAGCGTCTGCACCGAGTGAAAATCGCTCTTGAACAGTCCGCTCAAGCCATAGGTCAACTCGGCATACATGCCCCAGCGGTTGTGGAACATCCAGTCGGCACCCACGTCAATACCCCACTGCATGTGGCGCATGTTGCTGCCGAAGTCAAAGTCGCCGCGGTCGCCAGGCTCAGTGCCCATCAGGATCTTGGGGCCGACGGGTGAACCCTCGCGCAGATATCCGTCGTAGGCCCATCCCCAGAACTTGCGGTCGGTGAGCCATCCCATAAATGCGCCTCCGCGCAGTTGCCAGTTCCGGTTGAAGCGGTATGCGGCTTGGATGGGCAGGGTGATGCGGCGCTGTGACGACTTGATGCGCACATTGCCGTTGAAGATGCCGTCGAGCGACTCCTCGCCCCTGACAACTTCGATGTCGTAATTCTTGACACGGCTGTCGACATCCATGCCGCCCAGTTCAAAGCGCACCCCAGAGTGTAGCGACCAGTGCTCATCCAGCGGCAGGGTTGCCTCGGCCGCGATCAGGAAGTTGAGCCCGGGGTCAAAACTGTTGATGCCGCGTATCTCATTGCCCATGTGGGTGGGAATCGTTCCGCCCACGGCATATCCCAGCCGTGCGTTCAGGTGCAGGCTGTCGAGTACGTTGTTGGCACTGATGCCTCCTATAGTCAAGAGGATGGTCAGTACCAGGGTCGATATTCTTTTGTTCATTGTTGACTTCATAATCGTCGGGTTGTCATAAAAACTTGATTGAGCGCTCAATCGTCGTGGGTGCATATCAGACTCACCTTGTCCACACACAGGCGGCTGCCGATGGCTCCGATGAAGTCGCCGCCGCCAGCGCTCGACGAGAACACGATGGTGAGGCTGTAGCCCCAGTTGGCCAGTTGCTCCTCGTCGACGTCGGCTCGGTACTCAAATTTCACCTCCCAAGGCGTCCACTCGGCTGTTGGCTTGACGTAACCGATGTCGGCCACTGCCACGATATATGGGCTGGAAAGCACGTCATCGCCATAGAGGCACACCTCGTTGCCCTGGGCGTCGTGGTTGCGGTAGAACACGGCATACACGTCGGCCGAGTCGGTCCGGCCGGCGATGGGATTGCCATAGAAGTCCTGCACGGTAGGTCCGGGCTGATAGGTGTAATAGCCCTTGAACGTGTTGGGACGGTCGGCAAAGGGGATGCCGAAGCGCGTGGCGTGTAGGTGGTCGCTCATCGCGATCTTGATGTCGAAGGTGCCCAGATACATATTGCCAGCAGCCAGGCGCTTGTTGGCCATGGCGCCAAAGGGACCCGTGCTGCGCGTGGTCAGGCACACGCCCGCGCCATCGTAGGCATTGTCGAGTGGGGTAGTGGGGTAGTCCATGGCTTTGGCACTACCCATCGAGATGCGGAAACCGTCGTTGGCCGTGGCCCAGTACTTGATGGTTGAGCCGTTGTCGAGTAGCATGGGCCACATGTAGAAGCGCTGACCCACAGGCTCGAGTTCGTATTGCTCAAAGTCGAAGCGCAGCGTGTCGGTGACGGTGATGACGGTGGACACGATGCTCACGCGGTAGCGGCGGTGCCACTTGCCGTCCTGTGAGGTAACGGTGTACACCACCGGGCCCTGCGAGAAGTCCTGGGTGCTGCCGCTAGCAGGGGTCACCGAGGCTCCGGGCGAGAGGGTGAACACTGGGGCGAGCGCGCTCACGTCGGCATTGCCGCGCACGGCGATGGTGATGATGCTGTCGGTCGAATAGATGGTCTGCATCGAGTCGGTCATCTGGAAGAAATAGTCTTCGGGATGTGCGACATGCAGTGTCACCGTCTCGATGTCGGCCTCGCAACCTTCGGGCTCGTCACCAAAACAGGATGTGTTCAATATCATTAATAATGTGGTCAGCCCCAAAACGATGCATGTGGGGACTAACTGATGCCTTACATTAACCATTGCCTATATTAATCGCTTTAAAACTACAAAATTACTCAAAATCATTAAATCGCGCTTAATACTAGGCCACTTTTTTGCTTTTTTAATGTAATAAGGGGTGATTTAGGGCGGTCTTCAGGCACATTTGCTCGCGATGCAACAAGTTTTTGCAGCCTTCTGATCTCGTGCAGCGCTCAAGGGATTTGCGCGCTGCGTGTCATTTTTTTGAAGGTAATGTTATTGATTATTAAAAAAAATGCCCTAAATTTGTGCGCTTGATGACTATGGTGCTCGCTGTGCCTGTTGCCATCGACCTGAAACTAGAAAATCAGAATGGAAAGACTTATAAATAAATTACTGGAATTGAGACTATTGCGGTCGTTCAAGGTTAAGACCACCCCACGATGGATTATCTTGCTGCTCGACATGCTTATCGTTCTGGTAAGTTATGCATCCACTGTTGTTGCCGATATCTATTCCACCGGCACTCCTGGCCAATCGGGCACGACGCTGCTGGTTGGTCTGCTGGTGTTGCTCTATTACTTTATAGTAACCTATATTTCAAAAAGTTACACTTGTGTTATCCGTCTGTCGGTCATCGAGGACCTGTATCGCATCTTCATGGTCGTGGCCATCTCTACGGTGATGCTTGTGCTGACCGATGGCATCTGGCTGGCCTTTACGGGACACTCCTTCATCAAGTTCTGGAACATTCTCGTCATTGGGGCCCTGTCGTTCTCGATGATGATGATTGAGCGCTTGTGCATCAAGTATCTGTATATGCGCATGAACAGCACCACCACGGGACGCAAGCGTGTGCTCGTGCTGGGCACATCGTTTGGCTCGGTGTTTCTGGCCAACGCGCTTAAGGGCGAAATCGGCGGCAAGTATCTGCCCGTGGGACTGCTCAGCATCAAGGGCGGCCCCGACAGCCCCGAGATCAATGGCTTCAAGGTGTATCGCTTCGATCCCACGACGATGACCGAGCAGTTCAAGGAGAACAACATCGATGCCCTGATTTTTGACTCCAAGAGCAATTATCTGATGAACAGCGGCTTTGCCGACTTCTTTATCAAAAATGATATTCCCCTGATGGCCATGAACAAGGTGGCTGAGTTTGAGCAGGACAAGGTGAGTGACAAGGGTATCTCCACGTTTATCAAGGAGGTGCAGATCGAGGACCTGCTTGGCCGCGACCCCATCGTGCTCAACAATCCGCTCGTCAGGGAGCACATCAACGGCTCCTGCGTGTTGATCACTGGAGCCTGTGGCTCTATCGGTAGCGAGATTGTGCGTCAGGTGGCCAACTACGGTGCCAGCAAAATTGTCCTGTATGATCAGGCCGAAACGCCCATGCACGACATCTCGCTGGAGATGAAGAAGACCCACCCGCATGCCAACGTCGAGTTGATTATGGGCGACGTGCGCAATCGCAGCCGATTGGAGCAGGCTTTTGCCAAGTTCCGCCCGCGCTATGTCTTCCATGCTGCGGCCTACAAGCATGTGCCGATGATGGAAATTAATCCCACCGAGGCCATCCTGGCTAACGTGTTGGGTACCCGCAATGTCGCTGACATGGCCTTGAAATATGACGTGTACAAGTTTGTGATGATTTCGACCGACAAGGCCGTCAATCCCACCAACGTGATGGGCTGTAGCAAGCGTTTGGCCGAAATCTATTGCCAGTCGTTGTTCTTTGACGCGCAGCAGCGGGGCAAAAAGACGCAGTTCATCACCACCAGATTTGGCAATGTGCTGGGCAGCAACGGCTCGGTAATACCCCTGTTCCGCAAGCAGATCGCCTCAGGTGGACCTGTCACGGTCACACACAAGGAGATTATACGCTACTTCATGACCATTCCCGAGGCCTGCTCGCTCGTGCTTGAGGCCGGTTGCATGGGCAGCGGTGGCGAAATCTACATCTTCGATATGGGCGAGCCCGTCAAGATCTATGACCTGGCGCGCCGCATGATTTCACTGGCAGGCCTCAAGCCCGATGTGGATATCAAGATTGAGGAAATCGGCTTGCGTCCGGGCGAGAAACTTTACGAGGAATTGCTCAACGACAAGGAGAAGACCACCGCGACCATCAACAAGAAGATCATGATCGCCAAAGTGCGTACCTATAATTATAAGGATGTGTGCGCTGGCATCGACCATATCATTGAGATGGCTGCCAGCGGCGATATCCATGGCATGATCTATGCCATGAAGGAGTTTGTGCCCGAATACAAGAGCCAGCACAGCAAGTTTGAGTCTATCGACAAGGAGATCGAGCAAGAGGGGCAGTCTGGTGGCTCATTGGTGCCCCGCCAGCCCAATGCTGAATAATCCCCCCCTCCGAAGGTTGTGATATAGCAGTTGGCCCGTCACCTTGTGCTTGACCCCCAATCATTTCCCGCTGAGCCATCTTTTCTCTGGTGAGGGCTACTCTTGCAACTACCCAGTTACATCATGCGACTAAAAGAAGTTGCTGCATCATGTCCGATAACTCGGATCATGACACAGCAACTTGTGGGTCTTGGAGCAATGCCGGACTAAGCCCGGCTCTGCATCTCTAAAAAACAGCAACTGTCAATCCACGTCGATCTCGTATCTGTCGCGCGGATACCAATGGCGTGTCAGCAGCCACATGATGGCTACGGCCAGCACAATCGTGAGCGCAAACATCGACATGAACATATACCTGGAGAGCATGCGTCCCATCACGGCAGCATAGATGTCTCCCATGTCACTGATGATCAGGTTCATGGCCGTTTCGTAGTCAATCCACAAGGCGATACTCTTGGAAAACGGGATGAGCGACATTACCGCATAACTGGCAATCACACCCTTGGCGTCGCGGTAGTTGCCGAACTGCTTGCGTAATATCTCGGCCACGGTGCCGCATAACAGGCATCCGGCGGCATAGTATTCATGGCCCTGGCCAAGCAGGAAGTTAACGATCAGCAACAGGATGGCGCATAGGATGGCGATGCCGGGCACGGGATAGCGCTGGCACAACTTGAAGTAGGGCCAAGCGGCGGTGATGGAGGCAAACACGGCACAATAAGTCCAGAAAAACGGGTGATAAAATCCCATTAACTCAACGGCACAAACCGCTACTACATAGAGCAGTGCAAGGCCGATGACTATGATTGCTTTGTTCATAACAGATAGTTAAACGTGATAAGGGTTGCTGTTTTAAACGGCAAATATAATTCATTTTGATGGTTTTGCAAGGTTTATTGGCAATAAATTTTCATTTTAGGGCTCATTTTAGTGGAAAAATGAGGAGAGCCGCATGGCCGCTAGGCGCAGCGCCGTTGTGATGCCGTTGGATGGAAATGGCATCGCGTGGCGAAGATTGGAAAAATTGTTGTAACTTTGTCGCCGTGAAAATTGTGCGGACATCTTTTTTGCCTTTTCATGGTTTCTTGGCAGTGAATCTGCTCGGAGTGCTGTTTGTGCATCCGGGCGTGTACTTGAGCCATGAAATGATGAACCACGAGCGCATCCACACTGCACAGCAGCGCGAGATGCTGTTTGTGTTCTTCTATTTGGCCTACTTCATGGAATGGTTGGTAAGGCTGCCCATGCGGGGCAATGCTTATCGCAACATCTCGTTTGAGCGGGAGGCTTATGCTAACCAGCGCAATCTGGACTACCTGCAATCGCGTCCGCATTTTGCATGGCGCCGCTATATGAAGCGCCCAACCCACAAACGATAAACAAAACGATGAACAAGACTTTAACCCTGCTCACAACAATCATGGCGCTCGCCGCCACATTCGGCTTATCGGCCCAGAGCGCCCAAGAGGCCGTCGACAAGTTTGTATCCAACAGTTCGCTACGATATGCATCGGTGGGCGTGCAAGTCATCGACTTGGACTCGGCCCGCTCTATCGCCAGTTACCGCCCCGAACAGGCCAACATCACCGCCTCGACCATGAAGACGGTGGTGTCGTCGGCAGCCTTGGGCCTGCTGGGACCGCACTTCCGCTTCGAAACTCCCGTCTATCTGGATGGTGAGGTGACCGATCAGGGATGCTTCAAGGGCAACATCGTGATACACGGCATGGGCGATCCCACACTGGGATCGGTGTTCCTGCCCTGTCAAGCCAATATCGTTGAAGAAATCCTCAGTGCCCTGCGTGCCCAGGGCATCAAGCGGGTCGAGGGCGCTGTCGTGGGAGATGACAGTTACTACGGCTTCCCCTACTTTGATGAGGATTGGGATGTCGGCGATCTGGCCTATGACTATGGTGCTGCCGTGCATGCCCTGAGTTTCCATGACAATCTGATGAATGTCTCGTTCACCCTCGATGGCCGTGGCCGTGTGTCACGCTCGACCATCACCCCGCCGGTGCCTGGCGTGAAGGTGCTGAGTCGTTGCCGCGGCAGCAAGCGCAATGCTGTCACCCCTTATCTTGACTATAGCGTTCCTGCCCTGATGCTCACGGGTGAAACCACAGCCCGCACCTATCGCAACACCTATGCCAACCCCACGCCTGCGCCTATGCTCGTCGATAGTGTGGAGCGGGCATTGTTGGCGTCAGAGATCCGTTATGACCATGATGCTGACGTGGCTGGAGAGGTGGCCGTAAATCGCTCGTTGCTGGTGCTGCACAAGTCGCCGGAGTTGACCGAAATCATCACCTCGCTGCTGGATCGCAGCGACAACATGTTTGCACACGCGCTATTGCGTGCCATCGGCGCCCGTGATTGGGAGACCCGTGGCATGAATCACATGCCGGCCGATCTGGACCACGTGGGAGTGGCTGCTGTCAAGCAATGGCTCCAGAACCAGGGCATCGACACCGAGTCGCTGTTTATGCGCGACGGCAGTGGACTGGCCAGGGCCAACAAGGCTCCCGTGAGTTTCTTCGGCAACATGCTCTCGATGATGGCTCATCGCCGCTTTGATGGCGTCAGACTGTGTGATCTCATGCCTAAGGCTGCTGGTCGTGCTGGCAAGACGCTGAAGGACAATCCCTTGAGCGACCAGATTGTGCTCAAGTCAGGAAGCATGCGCCATGTGCAGTGTTTTGTGGGGTATTATCCCGCCAGCGAGCCTCGCTATGCCTTTGCCGTGCTGGTCAACAACTTCACTTGTTCACAGGCTGGAATCCGCGAGCAGATAGGCTGCTTTCTGGTAGATTTGTTCGAGGATTTGTAGACAAGCATAATGCGATGTCGCATAGACTTTTACCTGGGCTTAAGGGCGAGAATCCCTTTGGCCTGGGTTTAATTTTTTGATGGAAAATAGTTGGTGATTCAAAAAAAGTTCGTAAAATTGCAGGTTAAATGTAAAGCAAATCCTTGGCGACGTGTCGCTAAGCAACAATAAAACAGAACATTAATTATGAATATGTCGATCGAGAAGATGCTGTCTCATGTCTATGAGATAGAAGGGTTGATGCTCGTTACCCGTCGTCTGGGTGAGGAGAACACGCCTGATGTCATTACCAACAAGATCAAACGCAAAGTGCGCGAGTTGGCCGAGATGTGTGCCGTGGCCATTGAGGACAAGCATGATGCTCAAGGTCCTGTCCAGGAAACACCGCAGCCTGCTGCCGTCACAGCCGAGCAGCCCGTTGCTCCAGCCGAGCAGCCCGTTGCGCCAGCCGAGCAGTCTGCCGCCAGCGAGCATCTGCCCGAAGAGGATTATGACGCCGACGAGACCTGGCAGCATGATAATGGTGAAGAGTTCAAGGAGGTATTCACCCTGGACTACCAGGAGCCTGAGCATGAGGCGATAGTTCCGGCCGAGGTGCCTGTGGCCGACCGAGAGCCCGACGATGACATCACCGTTGAGTTTATCGAGGCCGACGATGATGAGCCTGCCACCGATGAGCCTGCCGATGGTGAGCCTGCTGTAACTGCCGCTGTGCCTGACGAGCCCGTGCAAGAACAGCCCGCCGCAGTGCGTCCGCCAGTGTTCCGCATGCCTGCCGACACGAGCGACGAGCCCGTTCCCGATCCTGATCCTAACGTATTACCCGAAGCCGACGAGGAGCCCGACATCACCGTCGAGTTTATCGAGGCCGACGATAACGCGGTGCCTGAGCCCGAAGATGAGATGCCGGTGCCCCCGGTGCCCACCGAGTTTCCTATCGACGATGAGCCGGTTGCTGGCGCGCCCCTGCGTGTTGACGAGAAATTACAGCGCCATCTCTCGCGCGACATCCGTAAGGCGTTTTCGATCAACGACCGCTTCCGTTTCCAGCGCGAACTGTTTGCGGGCAGTGCCAGCGCTATGAACACGGCCATCGAGCATATCGAGATGATGAACAGTTACGGCAATGCCGAGTTGTACTTCTACAGCCAGTTGAACTGGGACCGTGAGAAGGATGAGGTCAAAGACTTCATGGCCATTGTCCGCAACCATTTCCAGCAGTAAACAGTAGAACGTGCGACCACGATGGCTGGTAAATTATATATAGTACCGACGCCTGTGGGCAACCTGGGTGACATGACGCCTCGAGCCATCGAGGTGCTCAAGAGTGTGGACACTGTGCTGGCCGAGGATACACGCACCAGCGGCGTGCTGCTCAAGCACTTCGGTATCTCCACGCCCATGCGCAGCCATCATAAGTTTAACGAGCACGAGGCCGTCGCCGCCGTTGTAGAGCAACTGCGGGGCGGTGCCGTCTTGGCCCTGATCAGCGATGCCGGCACGCCAGGCATCAGTGACCCAGGCTTTCTGCTCTCAAGGGAATGTCGTCGGCAAGGCGTCGAGGTGGAAACCCTGCCTGGTGCCACGGCCTTTGTGCCGGCACTGGTCAATTCGGGGCTTCCCTGCGACCGCTTTGTCTTTGAGGGTTTCCTGCCGCCCAAGAAGGGGCGTGCCACCCGCCTCGAGGAGTTGAAGTCCCAGCCGCTGACGATGGTCTTCTATGAGTCTCCCGTGAGGTTGCTCAAGACCCTGCAGCAACTGGCCGAGACCTTTGGCGCCGACCGCGAGGCCAGTGTGGTGCGGGAAATCAGTAAGATGCACAACACCACTCACAACGGTAACTTGGGCCAACTGGTGGACTATTTTACGGCTAATGCCCCAAGGGGCGAGATCGTTATCGTCGTTGCCGGATGTCCCGCTGCGGCGACGGTCAAGGTCGACAAGTATGCCGAGTTTAAACAAAAGAGCGCAAGAGTCTGAGCCGTTAGCACCCTGGTGTTGATGGCCAGCAATATATCAACATCGACAGTTATTCTTAAAAAAACCGAGAGGTATGAAAAAGATTTTTTATTTAGTCTGGTTAGTAATCGGTCTGGCAGTTTTGCCGGCCTGCCAGCGCAGCAACAAGGCCAACGAGGAGGCCATACGACAGGACTCCATCAATGCCGCCCTGCAGGATTCAATCAACACGGCTAATGCCGAAAAGGACAGCCTGATGCAACTGATGGGTGACATCGCCGATGGCATGCAGCAGATCAAGGAACTGGAGGATATCGTGTCGGTCAAAAACCTGAGTGGTGAGACCCCCGACCGCAAGAAGCAGTTGCGTGACGATATCGTCTTGATTCAGCAATCGATCAACAAGCACAAACAGCGTCTCAACGAGTTGGAGAAACGATTGAAGCAATCCACTAACTACAACTCCACCATGGAGAAGTCGATCGCTAACCTGAAGGCTCAACTCGAAGAGCAGCAGAAGAACATCAATAGTCTGACCGAGCAACTGGCAGCAGCACATATTCAGATCAAGAACCTGAATCAGAGTGTCGACTCGCTCAGCACGGTCAACAAGGCTGTTGTCAAGGAGAAAGAGGCAGCACAGGAAGAGTCTAAGCAACTTACCAACGAGGTGAACATCCTCAACACCTGCTACTATGTGATAGGCTCCAAGAAGGAACTGAAGGCCCATAAGATTATCGAGAGCGGCTTCCTGCGCAAGACCAAGATTCTGCAGGGCGACTTCGAGATGTCCTATTTCACTAAGGCCGACCGTCGCACCCTGAGCGAGATCCCCCTGCACAGCAACAAGGCTCAACTGATGACCAACCACCCGAGCGACTCCTACGAGATCGTGGATCATGGCAATGGCAAGGTGCTGCACATTCTGAATGCAGCCCGCTTCTGGGAGAAATCCAATTTCTTAGTGATCAAGATAGACTGACATGAAAGTCGTCCTGGCGTTTGATAAATTCAAAGGCTCGGCAACGGCTCTGCAACTCATCAAGGCCGCGCAACAATCTTTGTGCGGCCTTTATAACACCAGCGTGGAGTGTGTTCCTGTGGCCGATGGCGGTGACGGCACGACAGAGGTGCTGGCAACTGCCATGGAGGGCCAATGGGTTACATGTCCCACGATGGGGCCTTTGCTGCAGATGGCGCCAGTCAGTGCGCGCTATTATCTGTGCGACGACGGTACGGCGTATATCGAGACGGCTAGTGCCAGTGGACTTGCCCTGCTGCAACACGATGATCGTGACGTGATGCGGGCTACCACACTGGGAACGGGCTTGCTCATGCGCGATGCTATGGAACGAGGCAGCCGGCATCTGGTGCTGGGACTGGGTGGGTCGGCAACTTGCGATGCCGCGATGGGAATACTGTGTGCTTTGGGTGCCGAGTTTGTGGATGCCAATGGCCGTTTTCTCTATCCCAGCGGTGAGTCGATGGCCCTGATCGACCGCATCGAGGCCTTAGGCATTCCTCAGGCAGTGAGGGATTGTAAGATCACACTCTTGACCGATGTGGATTGTCCCTTGTGCGGAGACCGTGGCGCGGCAAGGGTGTTTGCTCCGCAGAAGGGCGCTTCGCCCGAGCAAACCGAGCAATTGGAAGCCGGACTGCAGCATGTGGCTGCCATCGTAGGAGAGGAAATCGCCATGACGCCCGGTTGCGGAGCGGCTGGTGGCATCCCATCGCTGATGATGCATCTGCTGGATTGTGAACTCTTGCCTGGTGCGCCCTATGTGCTCGCCCACAACGGGATGGAACAGGCACTGGATGGGGCCGACCTGGTGATTACAGGAGAGGGACGGCTCGACCAGCAGACGCTCATGGGCAAGGGACCTGGCTGTGTGATCGGCATGGCGCGAGAGCGGGGTATCCCTGTCGCCGCTGTGTGCGGCACGATCAGCCCAGGGTTTGACACTGTCCGGGCTGGGCTTGTGTGCGCCCAAGCGGTGAGCGAGGGCATGCCGCTGGACTTGGCGATGGACACAGCCTCCACCCTTGAGCGTGTGGCTGTGGCCGTTAATCGGATAGTGACATCAGTGATCAAATCATCATCAATGTAAGTATTATTATGCAGTGGTTGACCGACATATTCATGACGCACTCGGCCGTTCAGGCGGTCGTGGTGTTGTCGCTATTGTGCGCTTGTGGACTGGCCCTGGGCAAGATACGGGTGCTGGGCGTGTCGCTCGGCGTGGCCTTTGTGTTCTTCCTGGGCATCTTAGCGGGATATTTGGGTTTGTCGATCGACGCCGACATGTTGCAATATGCCCAGAATTTCGGTCTGGTGCTCTTTGTCTATGCACTGGGTCTGCAGGTGGGCCCCGGCTTCTTCGGATCATTTCACAAGTCGGGCTTGAGGCTCAATCTGTGGGCGCTCGCTGTAGTGATGGTGGGCACATTGCTGACCCTGTTGCTGCCCTTGATGGGCATCGACTTGAGCGATGCCGTGGGCATTATGTGTGGCTCGACGACCAACACACCCGCACTGGCGGCAGCACAGCAGACGCTCGCCCAGTTGCACCAACCCGAGAGTGGTGCGGCCCTGGGTTGTGCGGTGACTTATCCCCTGGGTGTGGTGGGCGTGATTTTGGCCCTTGCCCTGATGCGTAAGGTGCTTGTGCGTCCTAGTGACCATCTTGTGGATGATAGTGAGGAAGAAGCCGACCATACGTTTATTGCGACCTATCAAGTGCGCAACGAGGGAGTTATCGGCAAGACCGTTGGTGACCTGGCGCGCATCAGCCCCCGTCAGTTTGTGATTTCCCGCCTGTGGCGTGATGGCAAGGTTACCATCCCCGAGGCTCACACGATACTCATGCGCGACGACCGCCTGTTGGTCATTATGCGTGATCATGATGCCGCCGAGGCCATGGAGGTCCTCTTCGGCAAGCAGGAGACGACCGACTGGAATACAGGTGACATCGACTGGAACACCATCGACAGCGATCTCGTCTCGCAGGCCATCCTTGTCACCAAGCCTGAAATCAATGGCCGTAAACTGGGCTCGTTGCGTTTCCGCAAGCACTATGGGGTGAACATCAGTCGTGTGAACCGTGGCGGTCTGCAACTGCTGGCCACTCCCGACCTGCGCCTGCTGCTGGGCGACCGCATCATCGCGGTAGGCCATCGCGAGGCGCTCAAAAATGTTGAGAAGGAAGTGGGCAATGCCGTCAAGATGCTCGATGAACCCAATCTGATCACCGTCTTTATCGGTATGACGATCGGCTTGATACTCGGCTCCATTCCCATCGCCTTGCCTGGCATCTCATCGCCTGTGAAACTGGGACTCGCTGGCGGTCCTATCATAGCGGGTATCCTCATCGGCGCCTTCGGACCGCGCATTCATGTCAATGCCTACACGACATCGAGCGCTAACCGCATGTTGCGCTCAATCGGCTTAGCCCTATATCTGGCTTGCCTGGGCTTGGCATCAGGTCCGGATTTCTTTGCCACCGTGGTGCGGCCAGAGGGCTTGCTGTGGGTGGGCACAGGATTCTTTCTGACCGTCATACCTGTGTTACTGATCGGTTGGCTCGCCCTGCGCATGAGTCACATGGATTATGCCTCGGTGAGTGGTATGCTTAGCGGGGCTATGGCCAATCCCATGGCGATGAACTATGCCAACGACACCTTGCATAGCGATCGTCCCTCGGTGGCTTATGCCGCTGTATATCCTATGAGCATGTTTCTGCGTGTGATCATTGCCCAGATGCTTCTGCTCATCTTCCTCTAGCAAGCCGCTTCGGATATTGGAATAAAAGAAAAAAAGGAGGGTGTTGCAAGCCCCATGACGTCTCTTGATCATTGGCGTCTGAGTTTTGCAACACCCTCCTTGCTGATCAGTAGTCTGACTGTCGGATAGGCGCTCAGAATTTCATATACAGGCGGCGGTTGTGTCCGCTATGGTGACTCACGTGGATCCATCGGCACCCTTTCTCGTCGATACACTGGTCCACTGGCAGGTCGAGCCGCTTGATCAGTGCCAGTAACCGGCGGTTGTCGCTTTGGCTCCCAGCCGTGATGTCGGCGGCTTCACCTCGCAGGTGCTGACTGCCTGGAGCGCCTCCCACCATCGCGTTCAACTCGGGGCAGCGGTAGCCGCTGTTGACATGGATGGGTCTGCCCCAGGCTTGGCGTAGCGGGTCGAGCACATGGTCGACCAGCGCGTGGAGCGCTGCAATAGCGCTGGCGGGCGGCGTGTTGTCTATGCCCAGCCTGGCGGCAACGGTGGAGTGAGTCAACTCCTGGATGCTGAAGTGTCTCATGTGGTGATGATGCGCATGTGAGCCTTGGGATAGCGCAGCACCAGGCACGAGGCTTCGGTCATGACCAGCGCATCGACGTTGCGCACACCACTCTTCTTGAGGTTGAGTTGCTCGGTGCTGAAGGGGATGTGGGTATACTTCTGGATATACTCGGGATCGATAACGATGCCCGCGTCCTTCATGCCCACCTCGTCGAAGACTTCGCTCAGCAGCAGGTACAGACAGCCAAACTTGCTACGCAACTCGGTGAAGTCGATGCCCCATTTGCTCACGTGCTGGCCTGCCGTGATGACACGGGTGTAGTCCAACTTGCTGATGCGGCCGATGAGACCGCTGCCGCCAATCAATATCTTGCGTTTGCTGCCGGCATTGCCTGTGAAGGCGTCGCGCATCAGGTCGACCATGTCATTGCTCGTGAGTTCGCGCGACGATTCGATGTTGTGGGTCTTGCCGGCCTGATTCCAGATGCCGCCGGTGAAGTAGACATACTCCTTCTTGCTGTTGTCCCACAGTCGCTTGGCGACACCAAACAGGAAGGACTTCTCCATACCTAGGCGCATGTCATAGACGGCTGCTTCTTCCTGGTCGCTCATGGTCCAACCCACTTCCTTGTTGGACAAGCGTTGCAGGGTGGATTGCTCCACTTGCATCTTGAAGATCTGGCAGAGGTTGCGGCTCTTTTTGGGCAGTGCCTCGAACTGAGGTGACTGCACATCGAGTTCGCTGGCCGCACGTCCCATCCTGACCAGCGTAGTCCTGGCGGGGATCTCGGGGATGCAGTTGGGCACGTTGTTGATCGTGGGACCATTCACGGCAACGACGCTCACGCCGTTACTGTCGCGGCCAATCACGTAGAGCATCAGATCTTGCTGGCTCTCGGTGAGACCGTCGCTCGTGTAGCCAGGGGTGTTCTGCACCAGGATGGTATCGGTGGGATCAAAGATGTCGTTGTTCTGGGCGTTGATTACCGTGATGGGGGTCTCGTCGCCCGGCTTGACGTCAGACTCGTCAACGCTCTGCAAGAGTACGGTCTTGGTGGGCTTGGTGTCCACGCTATAGTAGTCCACTACCATGCTGCCCGAGTGCTTGCTGCCGGCATATCGTGAAATCTGGTCGATGGGTGTGGACATGGGGCGGATCTTGACAATCTGTTGGTCAATCTCGTTGAGCAACAGGTCGGGCGAGCCTACTTCGCTGAGGTCGGTAGTGAGCGGTCCCTCCACCACATGCTTGCCGCCCTCGGCACCGGTGACCAGGATGCCCGCAGCCAGGGTGGCTCCACTGGCGTCGCCCGCACACGAGGCGAGAATTGCGATAAAGATCATTGTGATCACAAACAGGATCAACTTCTTGTGGTTGCGCATCCAGCGCAAGGCGTTTGAAATACTGTGAAAATTCATGGTAAAATAATGGTTTTTTAAAATTGTAAAACGATGTGAATTAATACGTATTAATCAGAATATCAGTCCCAGATGCTGCGGCGATTGTAGCGGGGAAAGATAGGGGTGGCTTGTGCCTCGACCTGGTCATGAGGTTGACGGTGCATGACGGCCTCGATGTTCTCGTTGCGGCCGCGCAGGTAGCCGGCGGCGTCGGCATTGTGCATGTCATCGTCGTGGGTGATGCCACGGGCAAGGGTCGACAACACCTCGGTCGGCAAAGTGTCAAGGCCGAGTTCGGCGGCTATCTCTTGCAGGCGACGAGCCGTGTTGTCGTCGACCTGGAGCGCTGAGATTTGCTCGGCAAGGGTGGGGGAGGCGGTGGCCTCGGCTTGCGGTTCTTCTTGAATGGATTCGTTGTTCATGGTCAAGTTCTCTTTACGGGTTAGTATCAGTTGTTATTATGTTGGTTGCCGCCATTTTCTTGTCGCGTTGGCGGCGAAACGCTTCAAAGGTGTCATACACGTCGCTCAGGGCGATGTTGGCATTGTCGCTTTGCAGTTGGTACACATTGGCGCTCTCTACGCGCGGATCTTTGCCTTGCAAGGCACTGCTCACGCCACTGATTTCCTCAAACAGTTTCATCTGCAATTCGATCATCTGGTAAGCGCCCAGACCGCTGGTGTTGCCATTGATCTGCTCGGGCTTGGCATCGCTGTACCGCGGGTTATAGGGGAGCAGGCCGTTGGCGCTCGACCAGCAGCGGCGCGCGTCCTCCCAGGTCCAACCGTCGGGCAAAGCGGTTTCTGGAAACAGCAGCACGCCCTTGGCGCTGGTGCGCATGACCTGATCGAGCAGTGATATGAGGCGGTTGACGTGTTTCTGGGTGTCGATGATGTCCTCGACGACTGCGTGTACCTCGCCATCGGTGAGCGGGTAGAGTTTGATCACAAAGGGGTGGCAGCCGTGCTGCCAGGGCGAGTCGTATTCCGCCAGCAGGTCGCCCATGGGGCTGAACCAGCGGCAATGCCAGGTGGTGGCGATGTCCCATCGGCAATCCATATCAGGGCGGTTGCGCATGCGGTGTAGTGCCGTTGCTGGTTCGACACTGAGTGTGCCCTCGCGGCGGTTGTGGCACACGATCACCTCGTGACTCTCGAGCGTCCACACCTCGATGGCGCGGCACTTGCCGTCGCTCGCATGCCAGAAGTCACTGCCGAGTTGCGTGTCGGCACCCAGGCGGGTCGTGAAGTCAATCAGGCGCTGGTCGGCGCGGTCGGTGTAGAGTCGCCTTACCCATGCGGCTTTGCGCTGGTTGCCGCCGGCCACACGTCGGAGCAGCCCGGCGATACTCAGGTCATGCAGTTGGCCAATCAGTTCGCAGTCCCACGAGCGGCTATCGTTCAGGCTGTTGACAAACATCTTGTTGATGTTGACGTTGTCCACCCTCACACGCTCGCCCTCGCCGGGGCGATGGGTGGTGTCGACACGCTGTATGCAACAGCCCGAGATGAGGAACTCTTCCAGGGCACGGCTGTCGAGTTCGTCGAGTTCGTTGTCCTGTCTGACGGTACGTTGTGCCTTGGGGGCATTGTCTTGATTGATGTACTGGCTGCGGAATCGTCCGATGATGGTCTTTACCACTTGGCGTATCAGGTTGTTGGTGATGCTGTTACACCCTTGGCTAGCCAAGTGCTCACCTTCAGTCATCACGCGGCCCAGATGGTCCTTGACGAGGTCTCCCCACTGGTCGCCATAGGTGAAGCGCTTGTTTCTGAGTCGGGCTTGCCTGAGGCCCGAGGCTGCCATCCATGCCTTGTAGGCGGCGTGTAGCACGTTGGCATGCTGCTCATTGGTTGTCGGTGTTCTCATGGTATGGTATCGAATGTTTTGTTGAGTGATTATAATGTGTGCTTGTCGCTGATCGACGGTGCAAAATTACAATGCGGTGTCCACCCTGCGCCATGTCAAAAAGCACTAACCGCAAAATAAAAGCGTATTTTGCCTCCTGTACCGAAGCGTACGGGTGATGCGCTACGGGTCATCGTTTGATGATGTCTCATCGTTAAGTAGCGTTAGAGGCGCCAGGCGCTTGCCGATTACGGAAATTTTCTGTACTTTTGCTCTATAATTCTAATATGTAATGTGATGGAAGATTTTGCTACTACGATGCTGACCGACCTGCATCGATACCTGATCAAGCGCGGTGCCGTCGATGAACGCCTGCCTGAGTGCCCTGATGTCGAAGCCAAGTGGCCCCCGGTCGCCGAGGCTTATCTGCCCGATGGCGTGCGGGAGTTTGCCGACTATCCTGTCGCCTCGCTGGGATGGATGATGTTTGTCGGTATGGCAGTTGCCAAATACTGGGATGTGGATTGGACCCGATATGCCGCAACCGACGACTTGTACACACTCATGCGTGACAAGCGCGGTTTTGACAATCTCGACGAGTATATCATGGACGAGGTGCTCGACGTGCACGGCGATGCTGCCGAGTCGCTCCAGAACCTGGTGGGTGACTGTGCCGAGCGCACCAAGCGTGCCATCTTCGCTCTCGATATCGAGCCGGGCACGGTCGAGGCCTTTAAGGCCTATGTCGCCGGCCTGCAATGCATGTATCAGATGGGCATGGCCATGCAACTCAAGTCGATGGGTTATCACATGGTCAAGAGTTAAGTGTTTAACCACGGGGGGCGGGTTTCGCACCTCCCCCTCAGAAAAAGAAAGATTGGAAGATGAGTAAAGTGTTATTAATCAACGGGTCACCTCATGAGCAGGGCAATACCTACCTGGCCCTTAACGAGGCCGCCCAGGCGCTCAATGCCGAGGGAATAGATACCGAGATCGTGTGGATTGGAACCAAGCCCGTGCGTGGCTGCATCGCCTGTGGCATGTGTGCCCAGAAGGGGCTCGGCCATTGTGTCTTTAACGATGACCTGTGCAATAGTGTGATCGACAAGATGAACACAGCCCAAGGACTCATCGTGGGCTCACCAGTCTATTACGGAACGCCCACGGGCAATGTTCTTAACCTGGTGCACCGCATGCTCTTTGCTGGCGCACAGGTGGCCGGCAAACCTGCTGCCGCCGTGGCGATATGCCGCCGTGGTGGGGCCAGTGCCGCCTTCCAGACGTTGCAGATGCCATTCCAGATGGTGAACATGCCGCTGGCCACCTCCCAGTACTGGAACATCGCCTATGGCCGCGAACCTGGCGAGGCCACCCAGGATGCCGAGGGCATGCAGACGATGCGCACCATGGCCCGTAACATGGCATGGATGATCAAGCAGTTCCAGTCGGGCAATGCTGCTGCTCCCGAGCCTGAGCCTTGGCAGTCAACCCACTTTATCCGTTAGCAGAGATGACGATCGAGAACGACCCTATGGGACAGGCCATTGCCGACTATCACAAGCACGGCAAGGCTGCTCAACTGCGTGTGTTATCGCCTGTGCTCGAGGATGATGAGATTCCCGTCAAGACGCTGTTCCGCTCCTTGCAAGAGATGCCCGCCATCGAGCGGGTGGCTCTCGAGCAGGCACGGGGACACATCCTGGACGTGGGTGCCGGAGCCGGTTGCCACTCGCTGGCCCTGCAGGGTCAGGGCAAGCCAGTGACGGCCATCGATATCTCGCCTGTGGCGGTGGCGACAATGCGTGAGCGGGGCATCGTGGACGTGCTGGAACAGGATTTCTTCACATACGACGGGCCGCGCTTCGACACAATCCTGATGCTGATGAATGGCATCGGCATCGTGGGCACGGTCAGCCGTTTGCCGGCCTTCTTTATGCAGGTCGACCGCTTGCTGGCCGATGGGGGGCAATTGCTGTGTGACTCGAGCGACATCTGCTACATCTATGAGGATGAGGACGGCTTTATAGACCTGACCGGCGTTGAGGGGTACTATGGTGAGATGACCTATCAGATGCAGTATCGTGGCGTGAAGGGTAGCACCTTCCCGTGGCTGTTTGTCGATGCCGACACCCTGCGCGAGCAGGCAGCCGCATGTGGCTTTGATCTGGAAATCGTACTCGTGGGCGACCACTACGACTACCTGGCTCGCATCACCCGCCGTCGCGGTTAGTTGTCTGGGTCGCCAGTGCTGACCGAACTGTCGGGAAGGGGAATATTATTATAATAATAAGGTGTGTTTTTCATGGTATTGGTGAGGGATTTCAGGCACTGTGGAGGGCGTCGGCGATGGCATCGGCCGTTTCGGGATTGTCGGCGAGGTATTGTTTGGCCGCTTCTCGTCCCTGACCCAGGCGCATGTCTTGCCAACTGAACCATGCTCCGCTCTTCTTAACGATGCCGGCCTCGACACCCATGTCGATGAGTTCGCTCTCGCGGCTGATGCCGTGGCCATAGATGATGTCGAACTCAGCCTTGCGGAAGGGTGGGGCCACCTTGTTCTTGACCACCTTGACGCGAGTCTGTGCCCCGAGCACTCGGTCTCCGTCCTTGATGTGCGCCAGTCGGCGAATGTCGAGGCGCACGCTGCTGTAGAACTTCAGTGCGTTGCCGCCTGTCGTTGTCTCGGGATTGCCGAACAGCACTCCGAGTTTTTCGCGTAACTGGTTGATGAAGATGCAGCAGGTGCGCGTCTTGGCAATGGTCGAGGTGAGTTTTCTGAGTGCTTGACTCATCAGCCTGGCTTGTAGGCCCATCTTGCTCTCGCCCATTTCGCCCTCGATCTCGGCTTTGGGGGTCAGGGCGGCGACGCTATCGATGACAATGACGTCGATGGCGGCCGAGCGGATGAGTTGGTCGGCGATTTCCAGTGCTTGCTCGCCGTTGTCGGGTTGTGAAATCCACAGGTTGCGCGTGTTCACGCCGACGGCTTCGGCATATGTGCGGTCAAACGCGTGCTCGGCATCGATATAGGCGGCGATGCCGCCCATCTGCTGTGCTTGGGCGATGGCGTGAAGTGCCAGTGTGGTCTTGCCGGATGCCTCCGGACCATAGATCTCGATGATGCGGCCACGGGGGTAGCCTCCCACGCCCAGCGCCTGATCCAGGGCAATCGAGCCGGTGGGGATGACATCGACATCCTCGATGCTTTCATCGTTCATGCGCATGATGGCGCAAGTGCCAAAGGCTTTCTCGATTTTGGCGACGGCATTCTGCATCACTTGCAGTTTCATTGGGTCGACCTCTACCGCATGTGCCGTGTGTGGTGCGGTTTGGCTCACGTGATTGTTCACAATGTCGGGCGTGGCTATGCTCAGCACTTGTTGCCCGTCGATCATCACTTCCTGTTTCAAAATCTGTTCAGTCATAGTCGTATTCAGTTTTTAGTTGTTAGTTCTTAGTTGTTAGTTTTTAGTTGTTAGTTCTTAGTTGGCGGTTACTGATGGCCTGTGTGGGACGCCTGGTAACCGCTTGACGATGCAAAGGAACTATGACTGAGTGCAATTTTCTGGCTCTGGCAATTTAATCAATGTTAAACCGCGCATCCGTCGGTTGACTATCCCTAGATTACTTGACAGATTTGAGAGCGATTAACTAAGTGGGTTTACACTAATTTTATCGTTCGCCTAAACTGGGTTGACAGTTTGGCGGTTTTATCACTGAATGGGTTTACATTATTTTCCTGTAAAGATCTTGCATTTGGCGATCTCTTTTTGCCTCTCGAATCTGTCAACTTTTCTCGGTGGCTTATTGCTTCATGAGGCGCTGGTACTCGTCCAATTGCTTGCTGAGTCGGGCGATGATCTCTTTTAGTGCGCATATCAACAACTGAAAAAAAAGACGAGACTAACACCGAAGAGGTGCTAGTCTCGTTACTTCTTTTCCAGACTCGCTGTTATGCCGCTGATCAGAACTCGGCGTTGTTGGGAGTGCGAGGGAAGGGGATGACGTCACGGATGTTGGCCATACCCGTCACAAACAGGATCAGGCGCTCAAAGCCCAGACCGAAGCCGCTGTGAGGCACGGTGCCGAAGCGGCGTGTATCGAGATACCACCACATGTCCTTCATGGGGATGCCGCGGCGCTCAATCTCGCTCATCAACTTGTCGTAGTCGGCCTCGCGCTCGCTACCGCCGATGATCTCGCCGATCATGGGGAACAGCACGTCCATGGCGCGGACGGTCTTGCCGTCCTCGTTCTGCTTCATGTAGAAGGCCTTGATCTCGCGCGGATAGTCGGTGAGGATAACAGGACGCTTGAAGTGCTCCTCGACGAGGTAACGCTCATGCTCGCTCTGCAGGTCCACACCCCAGTCAACCGGGAATTCAAACTTCTTTTTGGCCTGCTTGAGGATTTCGATACCCTCGGTATAGGTCAGGCGCACAAACGGCTCCTTGAGCACGCTGTGCAGGCGGTCGATAAGCGTGTTGTCATACATCTTGTTCAGGAACTCGATGTCCTCCTGGCAGTGTTCGAGCGCATAGTTTACGCAGAACTTGATGAATTCCTCGGCCAAGTCCATGTTGTCGGTGATGTCATAGAAAGCCATCTCGGGCTCAATCATCCAGAACTCGGCCAAGTGGCGCGGAGTGTTGCTGTTCTCAGCACGGAAGGTGGGACCAAACGTGTAGATGGCACCCAGCGCAGTAGCGCCCAGTTCTCCCTCGAGTTGGCCCGATACGGTCAGGCTCGTCGATTTGCCAAAGAAGTCCTTGGTATAGTCGGTCTTGCCGTCCTCGGTCTTGGGCAGGTCGCCCAGGTCGAGCGTCGTCACCTGGAACATGTCGCCGGCACCCTCACAGTCGCTGGCTGTGATCAGGGGCGTGTTCAAGTAGAAGAAGCCCTTGTCGTTAAAGAACTTGTGGATGGCAAAGGCCAAGTGGTGACGGATGCGGAAGATGGCGCCGAAGGTGTTGGTGCGCATGCGCAGGTGAGCCTTTGAGCGCAGAAACTCCAGCGTGTGGCCCTTCTTCTGCAAGGGATATTCCTCGGGATCGGCGGTGCCATAGATTTCGATGGTCTGGGCCTGTACCTCGACGGTCTGACCCTTACCCTGTGACTGGACGAGTTGTCCCTCGACATGGAGACTGGCTCCAGTGGTGATAGGACGTAACTCTTCCTCGCTGAACTTCTCGAGGTCGATGACGATCTGCAGGTTGTTGATGGTCGAGCCATCGTTCAAGGCGACAAACTGGACAAACTTGTTACCACGGCGGCTGCGTACCCAGCCCTTGACACAAACCTCTTGGCCCACGAGTGCGGGGTCAAAGATATCGACGATTTTGGTGCGTTTCAAAGCCATTGTTAAAATAGAGTGTAATCCGTTATTGATTGATTTTAACACCTTGACCCAGCAGGAGCGCTGGGTCAAGTGTGCTGTTGGGTTGATTATTCAAACGAGTTTTGTTTCAAGAAGTTGACCTCTTCCTGAGTGAGGTAGCGCCAGCGACCGCGAGGCAGGTTTTTCTTGGTGAGACCGGCAAAGTAGACGCGGTCGAGTTTGACCACGTGATAGCCCAGCGACTCAAATATGCGGCGCACGACGCGGTTGCGGCCAGAGTGAATCTCGATGCCGGCCTGCTTGCGGTCGGTGGGAGATACGTAACTTACTGCATCGGCATGGATGGGGCCATCGTCGAGTTCAACGCCGTCGGCGATGTGCTGCATGTCCTCCTCGCTGATGGGCTTGTCGGTCCACACCTGGTAGATCTTCTTCTTGACATACTGGGGGTGGGCGAGTTTGGCGGCCAGGTCACCATCGTTGGTGAGCAGGAGCACGCCAGTGGTATTGCGGTCGAGACGACCCACGGGATAGATGCGCTCCTCGCAGGCTCCCTTCACAAGGTCCATAACGGTCTTGCGGCCGTTGGGATCATCACTGGTGGTGACGCAATCCTTGGGTTTGTTGAGCAGGATGTAGCACTTCTTCTCGGTGGTGACAACCTCGCCATTATATTCAACGATGTCCTTAGGAGTGATCTTCATGCCGAGTTCGGTCACAACATTGCCATTGACCTTGACCAGACCCTTCTGGATGTATTCGTCAGCCACGCGGCGCGAGCAGATGCCGGCGTTGGCCATGAACTTGTTGAGGCGAACCTCCATGTTGGGATCGATAGCGGGCTCCTCATAAATGATGCGCTGGGGCTTGGGTGTGAATCGCATCTGGGGCTTGGGACCCTGGCGCTTGGGACGCTGCTGATAACCGCCCTGGCGCTGCTGGTAGCCACCCTGGCGCTGCTGGTAACCGCCCTGACGCTGCTGGTAGCCACCCTGACGCTGCTGGTAGCCGCCTTGGCGCTGCTGGTAACCGCCCTGCTGACGAGGCTGGTAGCCGCCCTGCTGACGAGGCTGGTAGCCACCCTGCTGACGAGGCTGGTAGCCGCCTTGCTGGCGATGCTGGTAGCCGCCCTGTTGACGAGGCTGGTAACCGCCCTGTTGACGGGGCTGGTAGCCGCCTTGCTGACGGGGCTGGTAGCCGCCCTGTTGCTCGGTGTTCATTGTGCTGTTGTCGCTAGGGTTGGTAGCGTCGTGCTCACCGGCAGCCATTGGCTGTTGGTAGCGCTGCTGATAACCGCCCTGACGGGGCTGATAACCGCCTTGACGCTGATAGCCGCCCTGGCGCTGATAACCACCCTGGCGCTGATAACCGCCCTGGCGCTGGTAGCCGCCCTGGCGCTGATATCCACCCTGACGATGGTAACCGCCCTGCTGACGGGGCTGGTAACCTTCTTGCTGCTGGAAACCCTCGGCATGAGTTGCCGTCTCGTCTCCCTGATGAGGTTCGTGGGCGCTATATTCTACTTTCTCATAGCGTCCTTCAACATTGTCTTCAAAATTGCCGTTAGTCTCACCGATTCTAGGCCTTTTCGGTTTTTTCAGATTCTCGTCCATCGTTGATTACTTCAATTAGAATTTTGTTGATATCTTTTGAATATTTCTCGTAGTGGCCTCGCGGCCGTTCAATTTTAATATTGGTTGTTACTGATCTGTAAACATTAAGTAATGGGTGGGCAGTGAGGGATTCGAACCCCCGACCCTCTGCTTGTAAGGCAGATGCTCTGAACCAACTGCGCTAACTGCCCGTGCTTGATGTGGCTGTCTCGAATAAAGCACTGCAAAAGTACTCATATTTTTCCTTTTTCCCAAATTATTTAGAAAAATTATGATTGGCGCGTCGCATGCCTGTCGGAATAGGGTAGGCCCTTGCCTGGGATAGACTGGAAAACAAACGTGGCAGGAGTGGCTCATGCGGTCACCCCTGTCACGGATTATAGGTGGGAAAGTGTACTTTCTGATTACAGGTTGGGGTTGATCTTGTTCCACTCGCTGATGGCGGGAACAATACCCAGTTCTACCAACTCGTCGCGCATCTTGCACAGGTGCTCGTAACTGGCGTCGAGTTTAGCGTTCTCCTCGGGAGTGCCCTGGGGCACCTTGTAGGTTGCGCCGTTCTCGTCGAGGACGGTGTCCATGGCCATCATGATGTGGTCATACTTGTCGTTGCTCACGTAGGTGCCTACGGGGAAGCGGAACTTCTCGCCGCCCATGACCGAACGGATCATCTCTATTGACATCTGAGCGGGGCTCTGGAAGGAACTGCGGCCGCGCAGTTCGATGATCTTGGCACCTCCCTTGGTCACGTCGGTCTTCATCTGCTCCCATTCCTCGACGGGGAACTCCTCAGTGCCGATGATGTCGGTCAACTTGCGGCCGGCGATCTCGACATGGCTGCCAAACACTGCCATCTGCTCACCGTGGCCACCATAGGTAGCGCAACCGGTAATCTCGCTGCGCATCACGTTGAACTTCTTGGCCAGAGCGCTCTGCAGGCGGGTGGTGTCGAGGGCAGCCAGGGTGGTTACCTGGTTGGGCTTCAAACCACTGTACAGCAAGGTTACCAGGCCGGTCAGGTCAGCGGGGTTGAAGATGATGATGACGTGCTTCACGTCGGGGCAGTAGGTCTTGATGTCCTTGCCCAAGCCCTCGGCGATCTCGCAGTTGCCCTTGAGCAGGTCCTCGCGGGTCATGCCGGCCTTGCGGGGAGCACCACCACTCGAGATGATATATTTAGCGTTGGTAAAAGCCTCCTTAGCGTCGGTGGTAGCAGTGATCTTCACATCGTTGAAGCCGCTCTGGCGCATTTCCTCGGCCACACCCTCGGGCGAGAACACGTCATACAGGCAGATGTCGTTAGTCAAGCCCATAGTCAGGGCGGTCTGTACCATGTTGGAGCCAATCATGCCGGCAGCGCCGACGATGACCAATTTGTCATTAGTTAATGCCATGATGTTATGTTTCTATTAAAATAAGATTAATGTTAAAATGAAATTTTACCACTGCAAAGGTAGTGCTTTTGATGGATAGCCACAAGCAAAATGCAAGTTATTAAGATTAAATATTGTGAAATCAGCCCCTGTACGTGGCAAAATGACTAACTTTGCCCCGGTTTATCAGAATCTAGAGAGATGGAACAGGAATTTGCTTCAAGGTTGTTGGAGACGGCGGTCAGCGAGTTTGCCAAGTTGCCTGGCATTGGGCGCAAGACGGCGCTCCGGCTGGTGCTGCATCTGCTCAAGCAGGACGAGCAGGAGGCCGTATCGTTTGGCGAGGCCATCATCAAGTTGCGGCGCGAGATACGCTATTGCAAGGTGTGCCACAATATCAGCGAGACCGAGGTGTGCCCCATTTGCGGCAACCCGTCGCGTGACGCAAGCACCATCTGCGTGGTCGAGAACGTCAAGGACGTGATGAGCATCGAGAACACCCATCAGCACCACGGGCTGTACCATGTGCTGGGAGGCCTCATCTCGCCCATGGACGGCATCGGGCCAGCCGACATTGAGGTCGACAGCCTGGAGGAGCGTGTCAAGTCCGGTGAGGTCAAGGAAGTCATCCTGGCACTAAGTGCCACCATGGAGGGCGACACGACCAACTTCTACATCTTCCGTCGCCTGGCGCCGTACCCCGACGTCAAGATCACCATCCTGGCCCGCGGAGTCAGTGTCGGCAACGAGATCGAGTATACCGACGAACTGACCTTGGGCCGATCCATCATGAACCGCACCCTCTTCAGCGACACCTTCCACAAGGAGTGAGAAACTACGAATTACACAAATTTTACTAATTATTATCTGATAATCAATTTGTTAAATTAGCGAAATCAGTAGTTGCATAAATATGGCTGACAACGATTTTGCATACCGCCAGGAGGACGCCGAGAAGCGCCGTCGACGCCGTGAAGCCGAGCGCCAGCGCCGCCTGCGCCATGCCCGCGAGGAATACATCAAGAAGAAAAACCAACAGCAAGAAGGCGAACAATGAAAATCAAGGACATACTCGGCAAGGCCTACAACGCCTTGGAATTTGTGGTGGTTATCGCCACCATGATCTATATTGTGGCGATGCGTTTTGGCGATGTGACTCATGACCGCATCGAGTATCTGGACCGATGGGAATATGCGATCATCGGGTTGGCATGGCTGTTTTTCATCGGTCTGCCCATCATCCTTATCTATCTCATTTCGCTTGCCCGTGCCATCCCCTTGCGCAACACCCGGCAAAAGACCATGATGGCCTTGCATGTGCTGAACGTGGGCTTGTGGGGCATTTTCTACCTGGCTCTGCCCAAGTCGGAACCCTGCACTGCCGCACAGATGGAGGCACATTACTTGTCCCATCACGACGAGATTCACGACCTGATCGCTTACACCAAAAGTTGCCTCGACGACTCCACCACCATCGACTATCAGGCCGAGGGCGAAACGATTGACCGACTGATGGTGTGTTGCCCCCGTGGGTGCTGGCATGACATGATGAATAACCAAAGCATGAAAGATTTAACACTGTCAAGTGTAGGGATTACACCCGCTCAGTTCGACACTATCAATGCCAAGATGAGGCAGGCAGGCGTGATCGGCTTCGAGATTAACCGCAACGGCAGGGAGCATCAGTCCTATGTCAAGTTCCGCCGTTATGGCACCACCCTCTACCAGTACGTCATTATCCACGACCCCAGCCAGTACATCGACACCCACGGTGCCCCGCCCGACGTCCAGTACGGCATTCCCTATAACGACAGCATCCTGTTTCAGAGCGCCGGCAACCTCGTCTGTCACCGATTCCCCGACCTCGACCAATACCTCAATAAGAGGCAAAAGGCTCCCGATGGCCAGTGAAACCAGTCATTGTTACCATCAAAATCAGATTTTTTCACAAGATTCCTCGTTTTGTTTCTGAAATGCAGCATTTTTGCAGCGTTTCAGAAACAAATCATTTGTTGTACGTGTTGTCTTATTGGTTGCCTTGGTTGTCTGATGAGAGGGCGGTGGCGAGGTGGAGTACGCGGGCGGTGAAGTCGTCGGGAGTGAGGGTGCTGGAGAGCCAGTGGATGGGGGTGCCGCGTTTTTCCATGCCGCGGAACCAGGTCATCTGGCGCTTGGCAAACTGGTGGATGGCGATTTCTAACTTGCGGAACATCTCGTCCTCGGTCAACTGGCCGATGACGTATTGGGTGACGAATTTGTATTCCAGACCGTAGTAGATCAGGTCCTCAGGGTCGATGCCCTCGTCGTTGATGAGGCGGCGCACCTCGTCGATCATACCCTCGTCCAGGCGGGCACGCAGGCGGCGGCTGATGCGCTCACGGCGGGTGTCGCGATCGACCTCCACGCCGATGACCAGCGCGTTCTCCATGGGGTGCGGCTCGGTGAGGGCCTTGAGTTCGGGGTGCAACTCATAGTAGCGGCAGATCTCGATGGCGCGTGTAGCGCGCGCCACAGTATCGATGTCGCTGTTGTTGCGCAGGGTCTTCATCGTCTTGAGCAGGGCAGTCAATTCCTCCAGCGACTTGCCAGCGAGTTCGGCCCGCAAGGCCTCATTGCGGGGCACGGGCGGCAACTTGATGCCTTTGACCACCGTCTCGACATACATGCCCGTGCCACCACACATGATGACAGGCTTGCCACGACCACGGATGTCATTATAGACGCGCTCGAAGTCCTCCAGGAACTCATACAGGCTGTAACGGTAACCCGCAGGACGAATGTCGATGAGGTGATAGGGCACACCGTCATACTCGGCCAGGTCCTTGCCCGTGCCGATGTCCATGCCGCGATAGATCTGGCGCGAGTCGGCGCTAATGATCTCACCGCCGATGGCCTTGGCCAGATGCACAGCCCGGGCCGTCTTGCCCGTCGCCGTCGGCCCCGTCACCACAAAAAACACATCCCTATAATCCATTCTGCTTATTTATGTGAATTGTTAAGAAGACAAGAAAGACAAGAAGGACAAAAAATATTATATGAAAAAATTGTCTTTGTTGTCTTTCTTGTCTTCCAATAAGTCATTTACTTGAGGTATTGGTCGTAGAACTCGAGAGCGCGCTTGTAGACGACGTAGCGGGCCGAGCAGTCGCGGATGCTGTGGTTCATATTGGGGAACACCATCATGTCACAGGTGCGGTTCATGTCGACCAGTTTGGACACATATTGCATCGAGTTGACGATGTGCACGTTGTCGTCGGCACTGCCGAACATGATGAGCACGCGTCCATTCAGGTTCTCGGCACGGTTGAGCGGGAAGTTGCTGTAACCCTCGGGGTTCTCCTGGGGCGTGCGCATGTAGCGCTCGGTGTAGATGCTGTCGTAGTATCGCCAGGTGGTTACGGGGGCGATGCTCACACCGCAGGCATAGTTGCTGCCGGGTTCGCTCATCGCCATCAGCGTCTGGAAACCGCCGTAACTCCAACCCATGATGCCGATGTGGTCGGCATCGACCCACGGCTGGCTGGCCATGTAGTGGGCAGCAGCAACGGCGTCCTCGGTCTCGTACTTACCCAGGTTGAGGTAGGTGACCGACTCGAATTCTTTGCCTCTGAAGCCCGTGCCGCGGCTATCCACCTCGCACACGATGTAGCCTTGGGTGGCAAAGTACTGTTCCCAACCCATGCGCCACTTGTTGAGCACCTCCTGAGAGCCGGGGCCGTTGTAGTGCTCCATGATCACGGGGTACTTCTTGTTGGGGTCAAAATCCACGGGCTTGATCATGTAGCCGTTGAGCGTGTAGCCGTCATGCTCCATGGTGAAAAACTCCTTGGTGGGGACATCCACAGCGGTGTAGCGGCGGGCATACTCCTCGTTGAGTTGCAGGTCGCGCACACGGCGGCCTTTGCGGTCGTAGATGCGGTACTGGTTGGGTGTAGAGGCATCGCTATAGCAGCCCACGTAGTAACTGAAGTCTCCGTTGAAGGTTGCCGACGCAGTGCCTTGACCATCAGCGGTTGACGGGGCCAGACGCGTCACCTTTCCCTTGGCATCGACACATTCCACCACGCGGTTGAGCGGGCCACACGAGGCTTGATAGTAGAAGCGCTTGGTGGCCTTGTCATAGCCATAGAATTGCGATATGATGCGGTCGTTGTCGTTGGTCAACTGGCGCATGAGGTTTCCCTCCAGGTCATATTGGTACAGTTGCATATAGCCCGAACGCTCGCTGGGGATGACGAAGAAGTCCTTCTCGTACTGCACTTGCTGGCTGGTCTCAGCGTCGACCCAGGTGTCGGAGGTCTCGTGATAGACCTGTTGAGCGTGGTTGGTCTTGGGATTGACAGCATAGATGCGCAGGTCGTTCTGGTGACGGTTCAGGCGCTGCACCATCAGCCTGTTGGGATCGGGGCTAAAGGTAATGTGGCAAACGTAGTCCTCCTCGTCAAGCGGCACGTTGAGTTTCTGGAAAGTACCATCGACCACGTCATAACAGTGCACACTCACCACCGAGTTTTTCTCACCGGCAACGGGATACTTGAAGTCGTAACGGCCTGGGTAGAGCGCATACTCGTCGCGCGGGTTGCAAGTGCCCTGATAGATGACCATCGAAGCCATCTTCACCTGGCTCTCATCCCATCGCAGGAAGGCTAGCGTACGGCTATCGCTCGACCAGTTGAGGGTGTTGAGCATGCCCAGTTCCTCCTGATAAACCCAGTCGGGCACGCCATAGATGATATTGTTCTTCTGGCCGTCGCGGGTCACTTGCACGGTGGTACCGTCCAGAAGGTTGCGCACATACACGTTGTTACCCTTGACATAAGCCACGCGCTTGCCGTCGGGCGAGAGGGTGGCGATCTCCTCACCGCCGCCGTCGCTCAAGGCCTTCATCGTCTTGTTTTTCAGGTCATACACATAGTAGTCGGCGCTGAAACTGTAGCGATAGATCTCCTGTGAATTGTTCCACAGCAGCACGTATGCGCCGTCAGCGGTCACTTCAAAGTCGTCCCATCCAGTTACCATCTCATTGCTGGTGTCCACCAGGACACTTTCATCACCTTTGGCATAACTGATGCGCTTGATGGCATTACCGTTATCGCTCAAGCGGTAGAAGTAGCGCCCGTCGCTCTTGGAGGGCTGCATGGCTCCGACGCCGCGTGGCGAGTTGCCCCGCAGCACACATTCCTCGAGGGTTATAGCGCCGGCACTCATGGAAATAAGGAGGGTCGCAAGTGTTAAAATTATCTTATTCATTGGTTGTTCTTTGATTAATGGCCGTGATAGCAACACGGCACAAGTGACTGGTTATTAAAGGTTTAAATTGAGAATTTGGTTGGCGCTGTCCTTAGTGTTCACCTTGTCGATGATGTGGGTGACGATGCCTTGCTCATCGATGATAAAGGTGGTGCGCACCGTGCCCATATAGGTGCGGCCGGCCATCTTCTTCTCGCGCCAGACGCCGAAGGCTTGATTCAGCCTGGTGTCCTCGTCGGCAATGAGCGGGAAGGGCAGGCCATACTTCTCGGCAAACTTCTGATGGCTCTTGGCGCTATCCTTGCTCACGCCCAGCAACGCAAACCCGGCACGCTTCAGGTCGCCATAGCCCTCCGACAGGCTGCAAGCCTCGGCCGTGCATCCCGGCGTGTTGTCCTTGGGATAAAAATAGATAATCAGTTTCTTGCCTGTAAAGTCGCTGGCTTTCACTTCGTTGCCATTCATGTCGATGCCGAGGTCCTCGGGTATCTTGTCTCCAATTTTCATAATATTGCTTGATTTAGTTGTGTAAAGGTTGATTTGAACCACAAATATACTACATTTTCTTGAAAGGCTCTGCCAGATGCCGCTTTTTTCGGGAAAACGGCAGACTGGTGCCAGCCACGGTCCCTCTCCATCCCTCGACCATATAAGGGTAGGGCGCTGGTTCGAGTTACAGCGGCTTGCGTTAAATTTTGCGAAATAATTTGTTGAAATCGGGCGTGAAGTTGCACAACTCATAATAAATGACTAATTTTGCAGGCTAAATGCGCAAAAACGAGTTTTTGATGATCAAGAAATTGACGATAATCGTGGCGATGGCCTGTATGCTGGCTGGCTGTGGCGAGTACAACAAGGTGCTGAAAAGTAATGACCTTGAGTACAAGTATGCCTATGCCAAAAAGTCGTTTGAGGCCAAACGCTATGCCCAGGCCTTCACCATCCTGACCGATCTGGTGCCGATATTCCGTGGCACACCTCATGCCGAGGAGTCGCTCTATCTGTTGGCGCTCAGTTACTATGAGAATAAGGATTACGTGAGCGCCGGTTCCTACTTCAAGCAGTATTATCAGCGCTATCCGCGCGGGCAGTATGCCGAGTTGGCGCGCTTCTATGCCGGCTATGGCTACTATCTCGACTCGCCCGACGCACAGTTAGACCAGAGCGAGACCATCCGTGCCATGGAGGAGTTACAGGCCTTCTTGGACTACTTCCCCAAGAGCGACAAGGCCTCAATTGCTCAGAGCGCGGTGTTTGAACTGCAGGATAAGTTGGTGCTCAAGGAGTTGCAAAACGCTACCCTGTATTACAACTTGGGCAATTACATGGGCAATAACTACGAGAGCGCGGTGATAACCGCTCAAAATGCCATCAAGTCTTATCCCTACAGCAAGTATAAGGAGAGTCTGGAGATGCTCGTGCTGCGTGCACGATACCGCGAGGCCGTCGAGAGCGTTGTTGAGAAGAAGGTGGAGCGTTTCCGTGTTGTCATCGATGAGTACTACTCATTTATCAACGATTTTCCCGACAGCAAGATGCGCAAAGAGGCCGACAACATTTTCAAAATCGCCAACAAGCACGTCAATGGCAATTGATTGTCCACACATCGAGAATAATAACACATCATATATAATATAATTTCAAGTAAGACATGGATTATAAGAAGACTAACGCGCCACTCACCACTACTGTGCACGACATCATCAAAATGGCAGAGCCCACGGGCAATATCTATGAGACCGTTTGCATCATCAGCAAGCGTGCCAATCAGATTGCTGCCGAGATGAAGTCAGACCTCGAGAAGAAACTTCAGGAGTTTGCTACGATGAACGACAGCCTTGAGGAAATCAGCGAGAACCGTGAGCAAATCGAGATCTCGAAGTATTACGAGAAACTTCCCAAGCCCACGCTGATAGCGACCCAAGAATACTTGGAAGACAAATTGGCCTACCGCAACCTGGCCAAGGAAAAAGATGAGTTTTAAAATTCAACGGCGTCACCACGAGGGGCGCCGTTAATTTTTGGGGTGAAGGTGCGCGCAGCTGCGCTTGTTGTGAGGCTATTGGCGTGCCGATGATGGCAGGGCGGCAACAGATCACTGCGTGATTACTCCAGACGTGCAGCCGCCAGAGTGAATAGGGATACCGTCACACCAGGGATTCCCTTGAGCAGGGTCGTGCAGACGGTGAGCGTGGAACCTGTGGTAATGACATCATCCACCAGCAGGATATGTTGGCCAGCCAGCAGGCTGGCTGTTTTCTCGTTGAGGGCATAGTTGCCTTGGATGTTCTGCCAGCGTTCCATCGCGCCCTTATGGGTCTGGGTGGGGTGGGGACGGATGGCCTTGAGCGCTTTCACATAGGGGATGTCCAGTGTGTCGGCGATACCTCGTGCCAGATACTCGCTCTGGTTGTAGCCGCGCTGGGCCAGTTTGCTGCGGTGCAGGGGCACTGCGGTCACAGCCTGTATCGTGTCAAAGAAGTGGCTGCCCGACATGTCGGTTACAGCGCGCATGGCGAGCCAGTGTCCCATGCGGGGCGTGTGGTGATACTTGATGTCGTGCAGAATCGAGGCATAGGGAGAACCTTTCTCATAGAAGAAATAGGCGGTGGCCCGTTCCACGGGCACGATGCCTGCAAAGTGCTGTTCCATGGTGTTGAAGTCGACCTCCTCGTAGCGGGTGCGGGGCAGTGCCGCCAGGCAGTCGCGGCACAGCCACGTCTCATCTCCGTCGAGCGCCTTATGGCACACGGGGCACAGCCTGGGCATCAGCATGTCGGCCGCGGCATTCAACCATTGTTTAATCGTCTTGTTCATCGAGGTGGGTAACTAGGTGGACGCACTCACTGGCCAGACTGGTCTCAAAACCGCGTGAGACCGCAAACCTCATCATGGCGGCCCATGCCGATCGGGGCTCACGGCCGCTCAACGTGCGCCACTTGGCTCGTAAGAGGTCGATGAGCCGCTGGCGGTATTGGCTCTCGTCGATGGCATCCATGGCAGGGTCGATGGCTGTGGATGGGATGCCCTTGAGCCTCAGTTGGTGGGCAATCTTGATACGTCCCCAGCCATTAAAGGCAAAGCGGTCCTTGACAAAGGCACGCGCATATCGCTGCTCGTCGAGGAAGCCTTGCTGCATGAGGGCTTGCAGCACTTGGGTGGCATCGCAAGCGCTGAGCCCCCACTTGTGGAGTTTGTCGCGGATGTCGGCAGGCGCCTGCTCGCTGCGGGCGCATAGGGCCGCGGCGCGGTTCATCGCCTGCGCGGGGGTGAGCGGTTGGTTAGTGTTGGCCATCGGGCTTGGAGGAATCATTAGTCAGGAATCGCTTGAGGTCATCGAGACGTTGCAGTGCCTCGTCGCGACCCTGCTGATAAACGCGGTTCATCTCCCCCGCATCGTGGGTCGTGCGGCTCACGTCCAGCGGCTTGATCGGGCGAAAGACAAAGGCGTTTCCCTTGCTCTCTTGCTCCCTGACTATCTGTAATTGCTTGTTATATAAGGCTGGACGATGCTGCAGGGCTTCGATGACCTTGGGATACTTGCGCAGCAGCAACTTGAACAGCCACATGCCATGCTCGGCGCTCTTGCGGTAACCCGCCTCGCGGGTGAGGATCACCACGTTGCGGTCATAGCCCTTGCTCATCATAAACTCCAAGGGGATGCTATCGGCCAGACCGCCGTCGAGCAGCAAGCGGCCGCCCACCTCTACCGGTTGGGCCACGACAGGCATCGAGGCCGAGGCCCTAATCCACTCAAAGAAGTCGTCGTTGACCCGCTCCAGACGCTGGTATACGGCTTGACCGGTCTTGACGTCAAAGCACACGGCGTAGCACTCCATGGGGTTGTCCTCGTAGGCATTGTAGTCAAAGATATCGTAGTGTGTCGGCACCAGTTTGTAGGCAAAGTAGGCGTTATAGTAGTTGCCCGTCTTCAATAATGACTGCATGCCGCTATAGCGTTTGTCCCTGGCAAACCTCACGTTGTAACGCAAGGCTCTGCCGGCCTGTCGCGACTTGTAGTTGCAGCCAAAGGCGATGCCAGCCGACACGCCAACCATGCCATCGAGGTAGATATGATTCTCCATGAGCACGTCCAGAATGCCACAGGTGTACATGCCACGCATGCCACCACCCTCAAGAACGATGCCCGTTTTGCCATTTGCCATATTCATTCAGAGTGTATTGTTTGGTCACTGCAAAGTTAATGAATTATTCTGATTGTGCAAAACGGGCAAGAAGTGACGGTTGATGGTAATGAGTGAGGGCACTAGGGTAGTGCCTTCCCGTATTAACATGTTTTTAGGTTTTTTATTGGCGCTGTTATCGTGCATACGGAGGATTTTTGCTAACTTCGCCCAGTATTTCATACCACATAGACAAAATGAAAAAATTAGATACTCTTCTAGCCGAGAAACTATTGCAGATCAATGCGATCAAGTTGCAGCCCGATAGCCCCTTCTCGTGGGCGACTGGATGGAATTCTCCCATCTATAGTGACTTGCGGATGACGCTATCATATCCCGAGGTGCGTAATCTCATCAAGGTGGAGATGGCGCGCTTGATTATGGAAAACTTTGGCAATGCCGAGGTCGTTGCTGCCATAGCCACGGGTGCTATCGCCCATGGCGCTATGGTCGCCGACTCGCTGGCACTGCCCATGGTGTATGTGCGCTCCACGCCTAAGGATCACGGCCTTGAGAACCTCATCGAGGGTGATATCAAGCCTGGGCAGAAGGTCGTACTCATCGAGGATCAACTCTCGACGGGCAACAACTGCATGAAGTGCATGAACACGGTGAGCGAGGCTGGGGGTATCGTCCTGGGGGTAGTCGTCATCTTTGATTATCAGTTCTCGCAGGCTTCCAAGTCTCTGAAACGGGCCAAATTGCCCATCATCACGCTCACCAACTTTGAAACGATGATCGATGTGGCTGACGAGAAGAAACTGCTGTCGGCCGCCGATCTCGATGCCCTGCAGCAGTGGCATAGCGATCCTGAGAACTGGGCTCCCGCCGGTTTCGGAAATGTGGATTAACCGCTTAAATCATCATAAATCTATAGTACCTATCGATATGGAATCATTCAAGAGCAGCCCACACGCCATAGCCTGTGACGCCGCAACCGTCTATAGCAAACTGACCAATCCGTCCCTCATCCAACAGCAGATCGAGGCCAATGCCGATAAAATCGATGACGAGGCAAAGCGCCACCTCGACACCGTTAAGTTCACCCAGGACTCCATCTCCATCGCGTCGCCCATGGGAGAGGTGACCCTGGCGCTCGACCATGAGGCCAGCGTGGATGGACAACGGGTGGTCTACACGGCCTCTCAGTCGCCCATCCCCATCAACATGGTGATCCATCTCGAGGCCCAGCCCGATGCCACGACCATGAGCACGGCAGAGTTGCAACTGAATCTGCCCTTCTTCATGCGCAAGATGGTTGAGGGGCAGTTGCAGGAGGGCGCTGAGCGATTTGGCCAACTGCTGGCCCGCATCCCCTTTGATAGGCTGTGAGTGGCTCTGCTGCAATTGGTGAGTCTCCGTTTCGGCAATCGTTAAATATCTATAAGATAGAGCGCAACCACTTGTGATTGCGCTTTTTTGGTGCTACCTTTGTGGTGATGATAATTTTTAAGGATTAACTACAATTATTTAGGATATGAAACGATTTCTCTCGATTACACTACTTACTGTCCTGCTGTCCTCGTTGCTGACGCAGGCTTGGGGTTATGGAATGCCTAAGCGAGAATTCCGCTCGGCTTGGATTGCCACCGTGTGGTGCCTCGACTGGCCCTCGCAGGGCGCTGGGGCCACCAAGCAGATGCAGCAGATGGACCGTCTGCTCGACTCACTGCAGGTCAACCGCTTCAATGCCGTCAATTTCCAGGTGCGCTCGATGTGTGACGCGATGTATCAGTCCAGTTTCGAACCTTGGTCAAGTTACCTGACGGGTACGCGTGGCCAGGATCCGGGCTTCGACCCGTTGCAGTATGTCGTGGACGGGTGCCACAAGCGCGGCATGGAGTGCCATGCCTGGGTCAATCCCTATCGATGGAGCACTGGAACCAATTGGAATACGCCTCAAGATCAGGAATTGAAAGATGATGGATGGCTGCTCACCCACGGCTCGACCGTGATCCTCGATCCGGGACAGCAGCGCACCATCGACCGCATCGTAGCCGTGTGTCGTGAGATCATCACCAAGTATGATGTGGATGGCATCCTGTATGACGACTATTTCTATCCCGACGGTATTCCTGCCGATGCAACGGCACAGGACTATGACGAGTGGGTCGAGGCTGACACGGAGTTGTCATTTGGCGACTGGCGCCGCGACAACGTCAACCGCATGGTGCGGGCCGTCTATGACATGATTCAGGAAACACGCCCCGAGGTGCGCTATGGAATCTCGCCTGCGGGGGTGGCTGCCACCAGCGCTGCTGTGGCCAGCCAGTATGGCGTCGACCCTTGTCCCGCTGGCAGCGACTGGCAGTATAACGGTATCTTCAGCGACCCGCTGGCTTGGCTCTCCGCTCAAAGCATCGACTACATCTCGCCGCAGGTCTATTGGAAAATCGGCGCCACTGCCGACTATAGCAAGATCACCCCGTGGTGGGGAAAAGTGGCCAACAAGTTTGGCCGTCAGGTCTTTATCTCGTCGTCTATCTCGTCAATCACCAGCACGTCGACCGAAGTGCAGTTCAAGGAGTATGCCGACGAGGTGGAACTTAACCGCACCAGTTCCCAGGATGGCTGCCCAGGCGCGATCTTCTACTCATGTAAGTACCTGTATGCGCTCAGTGCCAACTCGTTGGGGCATTACTTGAAGAATACGGTGTTTACTCGTCCTGCCTTGCCGCCCGCCATGCCCTGGAAACAGGGATTCAACCCGGGTGTGGTCCAGAATCTGGAACGGACGGGCAACCGGTTGTCGTGGCAGGGCTACGAGGATGTGCGCTACACGGTCTATGCCTTCCCCATGACGATGAACACCGCCACCTTCAGCGGCCAGATCGACTATCTGCTAGGCATGACCTATGAGTCATCGCTCGACATCCCATTGCAGTATCAGCAGGGCTATCAGTTTGCCGTGTGCGTGCTCGATCGCGTAGGCAACGAGTGGGAGCCTGCATTTCTGAGTGTGGAATTGGATCAACTCGATAACCCCGTGCTCATTTCGCCCGACGATGGTGCTACGGTCGATGCTCCGTTCAAGTTCACCTGGCACAAGGTCGATGGCGCTACGTCCTATCTGGTCGAACTCGCGTCAACGCCCGAGTTCAGCAATGTGCTTGAGCGGGTTACGGTCACCGATACCGTTGCCAGTGTGTTGTCGTTCAGCAAAATCGCGCATGGCCAGACCCAATACTGGCGGGTGCAGTCATGTGCCGACAGTTGCTATAGCGGTGTGAGCGAGGTGAGAGCCTTCACGCCGATGATGCTGACCATCGTTGAGCCCACCGATGGCAGCGAGGACTTAGAGGTGCCCGTAGCGGTCTCGTGGTACACTTGTGGCAGCAGCGAGCCTGCTGTGCTGGAGGTATCGGCCGACGACACCTTCTCGGCTCCTCTCTACACTGGCACATCGACAAGCGGCACACTTGTCATTCCCGAGGACTTGCTCGAGCCAGGCAATACCTACTTTCTGCGCGTTACTCTCACGGTCGATGGTGAGACCATGACCAGTGCTGCCGTGCGTTTCTCGGTGGCTCATGCGGCAGCCCGATTTGCGATACCTGTTGACGGCGGTACTCTCTATGCCGACCAGCATATCACACTCAAGCCGCAGACGTGGGCCACGGCCTATATTATAGAGGTGTCGAACAGCGAGACGACTTGGGGCCGCTCACGCTTTATCGAGACATTGAAGAATGGACAGTATCAGACGACGTTGCCTGCAGGGGAAATCAAGGTCAATAGCAAATACCTGGCCGATGGCGAGACCTATTACGCCCGCAGCAAGACCAGTTATCTCGACTTTGACGGCAATACCCACACCACGGCCTATGGCCCTGTGATCAGTTTTGTCTATAGGGCGCAGCAGTCATCACCCCAGGGTGATGTCAATGGCGATGGAGAGGTCAATATCGCCGACGTCAATGCTGTGATCGATATGATATTGAGCGGGACCTATCTTGCCCAGGGCGACGTCAACGCCGATGGTGAGACCAATATCGCCGACGTCAGCACACTCATTGATTTGATTCTAAAAGCATCATAAGATTTCCTCCCGCTTGCGACGGCCGGCAAGGATGGCGATCAGGGAGACGGCCAGTCCATAGTAGACAGCGTCTCCCGGCAGTCCCGTGAACTTGGCCAGCAGCATCGCTCCCACGCCCAGGGGCATCGACAGCAACACGTGGCTGGGCTGGAAACGTCCCGGACAACTCAGGGCAAAACACAACGGGAACAGGATGGCTACGGCTCGCAGGCCCAGCGACAGGAAGCCCAAGTCGTTGATAAAGGTGCCGCTGAAGGTGATAGCCGCCACAAATGCCGCCGCGAGGATGCCCACAATGGACAGTCGCGTTTGAGCCAACTGGGATAGGGGAGAGGACTTCATGCCCATGCGACGCGTGAAGTTGCCATACACGTCGCGCACCAGGATGGTCGATGCGCCCAGCGACAATCCGCTGCCGCATCCCAAGATGTTGATGAGCATGGTGCCCAGCATCAGACCACCCAACCAGGCCGGCAGGTGCTTGAGGATGAACGCGGGGAACGCCTGCGCCGAGTTTTCGATCACACCGATGCCAGCGGGCAACATCTCGCCGGCGCCTTGCAGCGCCTTGAGTTCTTCGGCCGTGATGTAATGGCCGCGCATATAGATGCCCACAAGTGTGCATGCCGCGCCGATGATGGGCATAAACACCGAGCACAGCACGGCACCCTTGCGCGCCTTGGGTGTGCTGGCTGCTGACCAGATGCACTGGGCATAACTCTGTGTGCATAGCACGCCAAGCACGAGCGACAGGCAGCCGCCCAGATCCTTGAAAACGCCTCGGGCAAACGGACTGCCATAGCGATGGTGGATGCTCTCGACATCGGTCAGACCATTGAGTTGAGTGATGGTGGGCGACTGATAGACACTCGCCACACTATCGCGCAGACCCGACAGACCGCCCGCAACATGCCACACCACAATGCCTGCCACAATCGAGCATAAGTACAGAAGGACCAACTTGACAATGCCGCTGACGCCCGCGCTGCGGATGCCGCCAAACAGCACCATCAGCATGATGAGCACTGCGCTCACCAGTGCGGCCCATACTGTGGGCATTCCAAACAGGCTGCCAATCATGGCCGAGGACGACAGTACCTGCGACATGATGCTGATAAAGATGCCGATCAGGAACAATATCGACCCCACGGTTTCGGCCTTGTGACCATACTCACGGCTGACCACCTCGAGCAGGGTGGAGCACCCGCTGCGCCTCAAGGGCCCGGCAAAGAACAGCCCCAGAGTCAACGACCCTAAACCGGCACCGATGGTAAACCACCAGGCTGAGATGCCGTAGCAAAATGCCAATTGGGCTGTGCCGATGGTGCTTTGACCTCCTGCCAGCGTGCCGAGCAGGGCACCGCACACCATCCAACTGCCGCTATTGCCGCCTGTGGTAAAACTGCGGGCATCCTTGACCTTGCGCCCCGATAGCCAACTGACCATCACCAGCAGCAGCACGGTCAGCGTAACCCCTATGAGATGAATTGATGATACCATGAGTTTGTCTGTTTGTCCGAATCAAAGACACAACAGGACCCCTTGAAGAAGGCAGCCCCGTTGTCCATTCGGCCTGCAAAGATACAGCAAAAAATGCCACTACCGGTCTTTGTGATGAAGATTGTGCCTCTTGACTTCGACTTTTTTGGCAAATAATAAGTAATTTTGTAGCATGGCTGGCGGTGTTTTACCGCTATTAGCCTTAAATAAGATTATCGCAATGCTATTACTCATCATCGTTACCGCACTGCTGCCCGTGCTGATTCTGGGCTGGTGGATTTATCAGAAGGACTCGCTGCGTCCCGAGCCGTTGAGGATGCTCTACAAGGCATTCCTCTATGGAGTGGGCTCCACGTTCGTTACGCTGGTCATCACTCAGTTGCTGGGGATGATTGGCTTGTTTGTGTATGACCTGGGCTCGTTCAGGGGTGCGGTCTCCACGGCGCTGTTTGCCGCCGCACTGCCCGAGGAGATGGCCAAGTTGCTCATGCTGTGGCTCGTGCTGCGCAACAATCCCTATTACGACGAGTACTTGGATGGCATTGTCTATGCCGCTTGTGTGGGACTGGGATTTGCCGGAACCGAAAACATCATGTACCTGCTGCAGAGCGAAGACTGGATCGGGACGGCAATCATGCGAGGCGTAACCGCTGTGCCGGCCCACTTTGCCATCGCCTGCGCTATGGGCTACTTCTACAGCAAGCGGCACTTTGGCGACCGCTCAACTGTCACAGCAGTGTGTGTGCTGGCAGTGCCTGTGCTCATTCACTGGGTCTATGACGCGCTGGCTTTCAGCGAGGGCATCTATCCCGCTCTATCGGTAGTGATCAACGCGTTGTTTGTCCTGCTTATCTGGCGCGTCTATAAGGGCACGATGAGACGTATCGCAGAGTTGCAGCAGCGCGACCACGATCGCTTGACACCGCCCCCGTTTGACGGCAACGGCCCCACGATGCCACCGCCCCTGCCCGGCCAGTAACACATCTTCATATAATAGAGGCTGTCGCAAAATGCAACCGTCCCGTAATCGCGACGGCTGCATTTTGCAATAGCCTCTCTTGTTGTCATTTGTTGAGTGCTCTAGAGCAGGCTCTGGAGCCAATAGCCGACCATTCCCGCAAGGTATCCCAATATAGCAACTGGGGTGATGCGCTTGAGATACCAGCCGAATGAAATGCTCTCCAGCCCCATGACGACTACCCCGGCAGCAGAACCGATGATGAGCATCGAACCGCCCACGCCAGCACAATAAGCCAGCAGTTGCCAGAAGGCGCCGTCCACAGCCAGGTCACCAGTCGGTGCTACCGGGTACATGCCCATGCAGCCAGCCACCAGCGGCACATTGTCCACAATGCTCGACACGATGCCGATGATGCCCGTCACCAGATAATGATTGCCGCCCGAGACACTATCGAGCCACTCGCCCATGGCCGTGAGCACGCCAATCTGCTTGAGGCAGTTCACAGCCATCAGTATGCCTAGGAAGAAGAGTATTGTCGCCATGTCGATGTGTGTCAGCAGGCGTCCCACACGGTGAGATGCCGACTCGTCGACCTTGAGGTGGGCATAGAACAGTTCGGTCGTGATCCATAGCATGGCCAGCACCAGCAAGATGCCCATAAATGGAGGCAAATCGGTGAGATAGCGAAAGATGGGGACAAAAATGAGTCCACCGACTCCCAGCACAAACACCGTCTTGCGTTCCCATTGCTTCAACTGCTGCTCGCTGGTAACGATGTCGTCGCCTGCGCTGCTTTGCTCAAGCGTGCCTTTGAGGGCATACTGCAACAAACAGGCAGGAACCAGCAACGACAAGAGTGACGGAATGAGCAGGCTGGTAATGGTCTTTGCTGCAGTAATCATTCCACTGTTCCAGAGCATGATTGTGGTTACGTCACCGATGGGAGAGAACGCACCGCCCGCGTTGGCGGCAATCACAATAACCGCATCATAGATGAGGCGGTCATGGCGTAGAGGAACGAGTTTGCGCAACACCATAATCAGGACAATGCTCGTCGTGAGATTGTCGAGGATGGCACTCAGGAAGAATGTCATCAACGCAATGCGCCACAGCAGTTTGCGCTTGGATGTCGTTCCAAGCATGTCGCGCACAAAGTTGAATCCTCCGTTCTGGTCCACAACCTCGACAATGGTCATGGCACCCATCAGGAAGAACAACGTCGTTGAGGTTTCCCCCAAGCATCCTTCGATCGACTCCAACGCAGCACGGGTGGCGTCTGTGGCTCCAGGAAAATAGATTTCTGGAGCCAGCATAAACAATGTCCAGCATGCCACAAACATGAACAGGGAGATGGCTGCCTTGTTCACCTTGATAACACTCTCTAATGCAATGCACGCATATCCTGTAAGAAAAACGGCAACGATCGCAATAGTCAACATTTCTATAATCAATAAGTGATGTGGTTTAATCGTTGATTAGTTAATAACTGATGAGACTAGTTGAGCCTGCTCGCCCACAAAGAATGCTACCTTGCTGATAGGCTGGTAAGTGTAGTCGATAAATTGCAATAACTGCAGGGCCGCGAATTGCTTATCTGTCGAGATGCAGGCATCGAGTTCGATGTTGCCGATTTCCGAGCGCTCGACATGGCATGCCTTGACAGCGGCACTGAGACGTTGGCCATCGCTGTCGATGATGCGCTGCAGGTGGGCAACGGCCTCTGGATTGTAGTTGTACTTCTTGACATTAACCGTCGCTCCAGTGGGAGTGTAGACGAGTTTCTTGCTCAATCCCAACAGGGTGGATTCGATACGCAAGTCATTGCGTGATAATAGTTCGGCTGACATAGCCAGTTTATTGAAATTTGCCATAATGTTCGTTGTATATAAAACAAGTAGTGAAAAGAGTATTGTGTTAATATAGTGAATGAGTCTAGCACTGCAGGTGCTTTTGACAAGCGACCACAAGACAGACGCTCCTGCCGTCAATCGGCGGCAGGTAAATGAATAAATAAATGAGGAAATCGGAAAACCTTCCCTCTAATCATAGAGGGCTAACACAATAATCGGCAAAGTTCAAAAACATAGAAGTGAACTGCTCGCGTGTGCCGCAAGGGGGCGCTTATGCGTTCAATAACGAGACGCCCTGTGGCGGCAATTGGTGTGTAAATGTTGGCACTCAGACGGTTGGAACAACGCCTGAGGATGTTGGTGCGCATCGATGAGAGGCGATACTTGGCAGGAGACACAAGCCGTGATGACTGGGTCGGCGTCAGTGCGGGAATCTGTACAGGCGCATTGCTCAGGAAGCCATACTCATCGGTAATGGGCAAGGGCCTTCCTTCGGCCTCATATTCACCTTGGATAGCACAAGCAGATGCGGCATTTGCGGGCAACTCCTCTGGTGTGATAGTCCAAAGGAGTGCCACAAAACATGCCGTAAATAATATTTTAATCCAAGACTTTATCAAGATGCGGAATCATTCAATGATGATTAATCAACTATTGCTTGGTGGCGCTGTGCTTGACCAGACGCTCGTATTCGGGATTGCCCTCGGTGATCAGGCGGCGGTAGCGCTCGGGGTCGTTGAGGACCTCGGTAGCCGCTTTCAGATCGCGGTTGCGGTGGTTGATGATGACGCTATAGGCACTCTGGTCGCCATAGACGTCGCGGGCGATGAGTCCCTTGATGATGTCCTTGAGCAAGCGCTCACTGGTGCGGTATTTCTCCTCGTCATACTTCACGCTGTCGTTCTCGCCCATGGCGATGAAGTCGCGCATCATCTCGTCGCTCACCGTGAAGCCGCGGTCAAAGTCCTTGACCGTCTTGTATTGCTTGGCGATGCTCTTGCGGTGCTTATCGACATACTGGATGGCAAACTGGTTGATGATGCCCTTGGCCGTCATGTCGCGATAGTAGGTGGAGTACTCGGTGGTGTCGATGGGGACATACACGTCGGGCATCACACCGCCACCGCCATAGATGGTGCGCCCGTTCAGGCGCGTGGTGTAGCGCAGCGAGTCGTTAAACTGGATGCTGTCCAGGCTGTAGTACTCGCCCTCATTGGCGCGGTCGAGCAGTTCCTTCTCATAGGCCTTCTTGTTGCCGCGGTCATAGGGCTTCTGGATGCAGCGGCCGCTGGGCGTGTAATAGCGGGCCACGGTCAGGCGCATCATCGAGCCGTCTTCAAACTTAAAGGGCCTCTGTACCAAGCCCTTGCCAAATGTGCGGCGTCCCACAATCACGGCACGGTCCCAGTCCTGCATGGCTCCGGCAAAAATCTCGGCAGCCGATGCCGAGTACTGGTTGACCATCACCACCAGGGGCAGATCCTTGTATTCGCCCCAGCCGTTGGCGTGGGCTTCGTTGCGCGGACTGTTCTGTCCCTCGGTATAGACCATGAGTTGACCCCGATCCAAAAACTCGTTGCACATGTCGATGGCTGCGTTCAGATAACCGCCGCCATTGTCGCTCAAGTCCATCACCAGTTGTGTCATGCCTTGTTTCTTGAGTTGCTTGAGGGCGTCGATCATCTCCTCGTGGGTCTTAGCCCCGAAGCGTGAGATGCGCAGGTAGCCGGTGTGGTCGTCGAGCATATACTGTGCGTCGATGCTATGCAGGGGGATGTTGTCACGGGTAATGCGGAAGGTGATCAGGTCCTTCACACCGGGTCGCTGCACCTTGATGGTGACTTGGGTACCCTTCTTGCCGCGCAGGCGTTTCTGGATGTCACTGTTTTTCATCTTCACGCCGGCGATGGTCGTGTCGTTGACATAGATGATGCGGTCGCCTGCCAGCACACCCACGCGTTCGCTCGGTCCGCCAGGCACGGTCTGGATCACGTAGAGCGTGTCCTTGTTCATATTGAACTGGATGCCCACGCCACTGAACTCGCCCTGGAGCGGTTCTTCCAGTTCCTTGGTCTCCTTGGCGTCGGTATAGGACGAGTGGGGATCCAGATTCTCGAGCATACCCTTGATGGCGTCCTCGATGAGTTTATCCTCGTTGACCGAGTCCACATACAGGCTCGAGATGGCATATTCCGCATTGAGCAGTTTCTGCATGGCCTGGGGCATGGAACGCTGGGCGATAGCGGTGATGGAGACTGCCAGGCACAAGGCGATGGCTAGGAGTGTTTTGTTCATTTGGTTGTCGTTGTTAGTCAATTGTTGATAGTTGGTGATGCTAACTGCAGGTGATGCTTTTGCTTAATAGGTGTTGAATGGGAATCAGTGGGGCAGTTGAGCCGTGTCGGCACCCTCTGGCAGATAGGGACTCACGTCCTGGCCATAGCGGAACAGTTCGCGCACGATGCTGCTGCTGATGTGGCTGTACTCGGGCAGGGTGTAGAGCAGGATGGTCTCGATGCCTGTCAGGTCGCGGTTCACCTCTGCCAGGTGCTTCTCGTTCTCAAAGTCCTGTATCAGGCGCACACCGCGCACGATGTATTGCGCGCCCACTTGGCGGGCCACATCGACGGTCATGCCGGTATAGGTGATGACCTGCACGCGCGGATCGTCCTTGAAGATGCTCTCAATCCAACTCTTGCGTTGCTCCATGGTCATAAACGACCGCTTGTCGGCATTCACGCCGATAGCGATGACAAACTTGTCGAACAGTGGCAACGCTCGCTTCACAATCGACTCGTGGCCACAGGTGAACGGGTCGAATGACCCGGGAAACAGCGCCACGCGCTGCCCTTGCTGCTGATCAATGCACGGTGATGTCTTCATCGTCTTCATTCACTAGATTGTCAATAATAAAACTCTGGCGCTCCATGGTGTTCTTGCCCATAAAGAAGGCCAGCATCTGCTTCACGGAATCCTCTTTGCGCAACTGCACGCGGTCAAGTCGCATATCAGGACCGATAAAGTCCTTGAACTCGTCGGGCGAGATCTCGCCCAGACCTTTGAATCGTGTGATCTCGGCCGCATCGCCCAGTTTGTTGAGGGCGGCCAGGCGCTCCTCGTCGCTGTAGCAGTAGTAGGTCTCGACCTTCTGCTGCTTGGCTTCGCGCTTGGTGGAACGGTTCTTGCGCTTGGCCTCTTTCTTGTTGAGGACGCGGAACAGCGGCGTCTGCAGGATGTAGAGGTGACCGGTCTTGATGAGTTCAGGGCAGAATTGCAGGAAGTAGGTGAGCAACAGCAGCCTGATGTGCATGCCGTCGACATCGGCATCGGTGGCGATAATGACCTTGTTGTAGCGCAGGCCATCGATGCCGTCCTCGATGTTGAGGGCCGACTGCAGCAGGGCAAACTCTACGTTGGTGATCACCTTTTTGGGATCGAGGCCATAAGTGTTGAGCGGCTTGCCTCGCAGCGAGAACACTGCTTGGGTCTCCACGTCGCGTATCTTTGTAATCGAGCCGCTCGCACTCAGACCCTCGGTAATGAAGATCGAACTGTCGCCACGGCGGTCGTTGTCCTTGGGGGCGCGGGCGTCGTTGAAGTGCACACGGCAGTCACGCAGTTTGTCGTTGTGCAGGTTGGCCTTCTTGACGTTTTCACGCACCTGTTTGCTCACGCCGGCAATGGCTTTGCGCTCGCGCTCGTTGTCCTGAATCTTCTTGAGCAGCACCTCGGCCGTCTCGGGCGCCTTGTGCAGATAGTCGTCCAGTTCCTTCTTGATGAAGTCGTTGATATACTTGTAGATGGTGGGGCCATCCTTCCACATGATGCTGCTGCCCAGTTTGATCTTGGTCTGCGACTCGAACACGGGCTCCTCGACCTTGATGCTGATGGCGGCGACGATACCGTTGCGGATGTCGCTATACTCAAAGTTCTTGCCATAGAACTCCTTGATGGTCCTGGACAGCGCCTCTCGGAAGGCGCTCTGGTGCGTGCCGCCCTGGGTCGTGTGCTGGCTGTTGACAAACGAGTAGAACTCCTCGCCCAACTGGGCCGCATGGGTGATGACCACCTCGATGTCGTTGCCCGTGAAGTGCATGAGCGGGTACAGTGGGTCGTTGGTCATGTTCTCCTTGACCAGGTCGCTCAAGCCGTTGCGCGAGTGATACTTCTTGCCGTTGAAGACGAGTGTCAGGCCTGTGTTCAGATAGGAGTAGTTCTTGATCATCTGCTCGATGATCTCTTCACGGAACTCGTAGTTCTTGAAGATGCTGCCGTCGGGTGTGAAGCGCACCAGGGTACCGTTTTCCTCGCCCTCGCCAGCGGCGACGATGCCGCTCTCCTCCTTGGCGATGCCCTCGTTATAGAGCACCGACGAGCACTGGCCGTCGCGCACACTGCGGATGTAGAACTCTGTCGACAATGCGTTCACAGCCTTGATGCCCACGCCATTCAGACCCACCGACCGCTTGTAGGTCTGCGTGTCATACTTGGCACCGGTGTTCATTTTGCTCGACGCATCCTTGACCTGGTCCAGAGGAATGCCGCGGCCATAGTCACGTATGGTGACTGTGCCGTTGGCCATCTCGATGTCGATGGTCGGCTTGGCGTAGCCCGTGTTGAACTCATCGATGCTGTTGTCGATCACCTCCTTGATGAGCACATAGATGCCGTCGTCGTTTTGTGAGCCGTCGCCCAGTTTGCCGATGTACATGCCCGGGCGCTGGCGGATATGCTCTCGCGGCGATAGCGTGACCAACTTCTCGTAGCCGCCAAAGTCGGTTCCCTGCTGCGGGGCCGAAGCCTGTCCCGCTTCCATGGCGGGCTCCTCTATCTGATTCTGTTTGTCTTGTGACATTCTGTTTTCAAAAAAAATCCGTGTTTTAACCTGCAAATTTACAATATTTCCCGCAAACTGGCAGCCACCACTTCGCATCTATAAGGTTTATTAACGATTGACTGTGCCTCGGGGCCTGTCCGTTCCTGCACAAAACGGATTCTTCTCTAATGAAGTTTTAGCGGATTTGTGCAAGATTTTGAGCGATGGGCCGTTATTATAGCATAACATGGATCAATACAAACATGCATAATATGAAGAGCCTGAGGATATCGCTATGGCTGGCCCTGGTTGCCGTGTTGGTGACTGGGTTGGTATCGTGTGACCCCATTTCGTCGGTTGATTATAAGATCGTTAACAAGCAGAGCGACACCGTTACGGTCAGCATGTACGAGGCGATACTCGTGTCGAGTTATGGCGGTTATTCCATTCTGGAGGGTGATAGCGTGGTCGCCAGTTACGGGGAGGACGACAGCATCTCGGTCGCTCTGTTGGCGCCCGACCAGGTCTTGTGGGTGCATGACGAGTGGGACGGCCTCTACCGCGAGGAGCGGATCCTGCCGCTGTGGGATTTCATCCAATCGATCAAGAGCGGCAATAACGAAGTGCCGGCCGAATTATGGAACAATGAGCAGGCATGGCACCTCAATACAGAAGGCGGCAAGAGGTTTCAAGGCGAGTCGCGCTACTACTCGCTCATATTGCGCGACAAGTAATCGGTCGCTACTGCATCAAGCCTTCAGTTTCCATTGACCTAGCGTCTTGCCGCGGAAGATGCGGTACTCTACGCCAGTGAGCGTCAGGGTGGTTGCGGGCAGGTCCACGTCGTTGATGACCTGCTTCAACTTGGCCACGTTCATGCGGCGGTCATCCACACGGCCGAGCGTCACATGCAGGCGGAAGTCGGACTGAATGACACTGCCTCTGGCCTTGAAGTGATGGCGGATGTCGTCCACTAGGGTCTGGAAGTGGGCTGGTGTATGGCTGGTCGTGAGGTAGATGACCTGGCGACGTCCGCCGCCCGTGGCAAAAGCGTCGAGCCGGTCAAACGTGATGGTTGGTGCATCGGCTGGAAGCAGCAGGCGGTTAAGGCCCGTGAGCAGGTCCACGCCTAGCGGCGTCTCGTCCAGAAAGGCCATTGTGATGTGGTAGTAGCCATGCTGCCACCTGATGTTGACACCGTCGAGCAGTTCCCTAAGTTGCTCAAACCAAGGCTCTTCCCAGCGGATGGGGACTTTGATCTCGATGTAACTCTGCATGATAGATATCGGTAGATGCCCGTGGTCAAATGGCTTGGCGACGGTACTGGTTGGGGGTGATGCCCACCTTGTTCTTAAACAGGCGTGTGAAGTGCTGCGGGTATTGGAACCCCAGTTGATAGGCTATCTCGTTGATTGTGAGGCTGCCCTCCAGCAACAGTTGCTTGGATTGACCGATGAGGATGTCCTGGATGTAACTCTGGGCGGTGACGCCTGCCTCCTTTTTGATCAGGTCGCCAAAGTAACTGGTCGACAGATGTGCCCGTTGTGCAAAATAGGCTACTGTGGGGATGCCTGACTGCTCGGCATGACCGTCGCGGAAATACTCGCGCACTTGCTCTTTAAAGGTCGTGAAGATGGTACTGCACACCTTGTGACGTGTGATAAACTGGCGGTCGTAGTAGCGCATGCAGTAGTCCAGTAGCATCGAGATGGCATCGGTGATGAGCGTCTGGCTATGATAATCGACGGGATGCTCGATCTCGGCTTCGATCTGGTCGAGCAAGCCCGTAACGATGGCGCGCTCACGATCCGATAGGTGGAGGGCCTCGCGCTGACTGTAGTCAAAGAAGGCATATTGCCCGATCTTCTTGCCCAGCGGTGTGCCGTAGGCCAGATCGGGATGTAGCAGCAGGGCGCGTGACGGAGGCATGGGCAGGTCTTGGTTCCACTCGACCTTCACCGACTGGCCGGGGGCAAATGTCACGATGGTTCCAGCCTGATAGTCATACTTCTCACGTCCGTAGCGCACCGAGCAGCCCTCTCCTTGTTTCAAGAACAGGGCGTACACGCCATAGCGCATCGTGGCTCCGTTGATCCAATCGGGGCTCTTGTCGACGTCGACGACGGTGACTAGCGGATGCAGGGTCTCCACACCGAGCAACTTGTTGTAGGCGTCGATGCTGTCGATGGTAATAACTTGCTCTTTGTTCATACCCACAAAGTTAATGCTATTTTGTGATACGGCACCAAATCATCCGTAATTTAGGTAGAAGAATCAACAATATATATGCAAAAAAATAACAATCAAGGCGTTTGTCCCCTGGCTTGATATCAACTGGGAACAGGCGCCTTGATGTGGTGTCCTGTATCGGCAACAAGGCCGATGCGACTGTTAGAGTTTTGCGGCGATGGCGGCGGCAATGGCCTGCATCTCCTCGGCTGGCAGGGTCATCTTGGGACCTCCAAAGGCCATGTCCTTCTCGCTCTGCAAGGGCACGAGGTGGATGTGGCAATGGGGCACTTCCAGACCCAGCACGCCGATACCGATGCGCTTGCAGGGAACAGCCTGCTCAAGCGCCATGGCCACCTTGCGGGCAAATGCCCACAGGCCGGCATACTCCTCCTCCTCGAGGTCAAACATGTAGTTCACCTCGCGCTTGGGGATAACCAGGGTGTGACCCTTGGCCATAGGATTGATGTCCAAGAAGGCATAGTAGCGGTCGTCCTCGGCTACCTTGTAACTGGGAATCTCGCCAGCGGCGATTTTGCTGAAAATTGTTGCCATACTGTGATAATGATGAATGGATAACTCTTAGACTTCGATCTTCAGGATCTCAAACTTCATCAGACCGGCAGGAGCCTGCACCTCGACGGTGTCGCCCACCTTGTGGCCCAGCAGACCCTTGGCGATGGGGGTGGAGATGGATATCTTGCCCTCGCGCAGGTTAGCCTCGGTCTCGGTAACGATCATATAGGTTACCTTGGCCTTGTTCTTCAGGTTACGGATGGTCACCTTGGTCAACAGTTGTACCTCGTCGGTCGAAATTTTACTCTCATCAATGATGCGCGCTGATGCGATGAGGGTCTTGAGTTCCGCTATTTTGGCCTCAAGCATGCCTTGACGCTCCTTGGCAGCATCATACTCAGCGTTCTCTGAAAGGTCGCCCTTGTCGCGTGCTTCAACAATGGCACGGACAACCTCGGGGCGCTCGACATTCTCGAGATGGGCCAGTTCGGCCATCTTCTTGTCGTAACCTTCCTGTGTCATGTAAGTAATAGCCATGCTAAATACTGTGTTTTTTAAATTTTTAAGATTCAAAAAATTAGAAGAATCTCAACTTGATGCAGGTGAGATCCCTCGCGGTTAATATTCTTTTTAACGTTGCAAAGATAGGCAATAAAATTGGAATGGGTCAACTAATTGTTAATAAAAACCGCCTCAATTATTAAAATTTAACCGTTGACCATGAATTGAACTACCGCTTTCGGTAGCACAACAAATCCCGCGTTTATCGTCTCCACATGGCTAATACTTGCCTGGTGGCTACCGCTATGCTGACCAGCGTCAGCACGATGGCCACAGGCGTGACTCCGCTCTCCATGGCGGCCATCACTCCGGCTGCGATAGCGAGTGTCCACACCAGGTTGTACACACTGGCGGGAGATACCTGGAGCCGATAGATCCTGAAGTAGACCACGGCCACGATGAGCGTATAGAGCAGATAGGACACGAGAAAGGCCACACCGAGCCCTGTGAGTCCCCACCAGCGGTAGAACACGATGTTAAGCACTAGGTTGATGATGGCACTTGCAACTTCAGTCCACAGGTAGGTCTTGCCGTCACCCTTAGCCAGGATGGTAAATGCCAGACACCACGACAGGGTGCGCAGGATAGTGCCGATCATGCCCCACGACACAAACGTGAGTATCACGTCAAACTCTGGTGTGTACAGGATCCAGACCACCAGTTGGCGCAGCAGGATGAATAGGGCCACAACGGGTGCCATCACAGCAATGGCGACGTTGATCTCTTGGGAGACGTAGGCGCGCAGGCGCAGGCGGCTTTCGGCCACCTTCGACAGGCGAGGGTAGTATTCCATCCCTAGGGCGGCAAGGATCAGACCTGTATACTTGTTGATAAGCGTGTAGCCGGCTTGATAGTAGCCCACGACTTCGGTGCCGGCATGGGTGTTGAGCCATGCATTGAAGGCGTAACTGGCCAGGATGCCCGCAAAATTGCCCAGGGTCATGAATATGCCTAATCTGACAAAGCCTTTGCCTAGGTCAACCGTTTCGCGTCGGTTGACTTGGACACTTGGGTAGTCACGGTTGCGCAGTAGCCAGGCAGATGCAGCCAGTGCCAACGCATACGCGATAATCGACGGCAGGATACTGTTCTGACGCAGCCAGTAGAACAAGGGTATCGACACTGCCAGCCCGACAAGGGTGCCCCACAGGGTGACGCTGGCCAGTCGTTTGAGACGAGCCGTGCCTTGCAGGATGGCATACTCGCCATTGGTGAGTGCCTGCAGCAATACAGCAACACTCAGGGCCACAAAGCCCCAGATGTGGAACGAGTCGCCAAAGGTGATCTGGCTGAGCATCGGAGCCAGGGCGAGTGTGATCAAGGCACCGGCCAAGCCCAGCCACAGCGACCACTTGCGCACGACGGTGACCATGCGCGCCACCAAACCCGTGTCGCGGTTGTCCATGGCCTGTGAGATGTCACGCACACTGCTGGAGCGGATGCCCAGATTGGTGCCGGTCGAGATCATCTCGAGCGCGTTGTTGAACAAGCCGAACAGTCCGATGCCCACAGGACCTATCCACAGGGCGACGAGTTTGGTGCGGATGATAGAGCACAGGATGCCCATCACCTGAACCCCGCCGAAGAGGCCCATTGCCTTCATCGCCATGCGTGATATGTTGTTGCTCTTGTTGGGCATGAATGAGTCTACAGGTTGATTGCTAGGGTATTATAGGCGATTCCGCGACCACCTAATCGGGACTTCTGTCTGACCAGGCCTGCATTGAGGTATCGGCCGTGGTCCTCGTTGGAAATGCCGAAGTCAAAGTATCTGAAGCCCAGTCGCTTGTAGTGGTCAATCAAGTGCTCAAACAGTAGGGTGAGAGCCTTACTGTCCTTGCCCCGGGTCGATGCGCCGATATACTGGCAATGTGCGACAGGTGCCGACAGATACATAACCACACCTGCCAGCAGTTCGCCATCGAGGGTGGCGGTGTGCAGGCAGATGTTGCCGGGAAAGCGATCATGCAGCAGGCACATCTCGTCCAGCGTGTGCACGGGACGCGTGTCATAGCGCTCGTCAAGTAGCGAGGTCAGCAGGTGCCAGTAGCCTTGCCAGTCGTCGCTAGGGCCCACTTGGATGCCGGCTTTGCGGGCGGCGTTGGCTCCGCTCTTGTTGCCGCGGTCCAGGGGTAGGGGACAAGTCAGGTCGATGGTCGTGGAGATATTGGTCTCGACCAGGGCAGCCTGGTGGCGGAAGAGCGAATACAGGTCCTCCTCGCACGGATAGCGGTGATAGATGTGCGGCACGGGCTTGTACACCAGTCGCTTGAGACCGTTTGCGGCCATCCATTGGCAGGTCGCGTCCATCACCTCGACCATCACTGTGGTGTCGAAGTGCTTGTAGGGCAGGAGCCAGCCTCCGTAGGTGAGACCACGGTGTGACCACAATGTGTCTCCCTCGACGTTGGCTGGCAACAGGGCGCACACCCTGCCATTGTGCAACGCCACGAGCGAGCAGTCGGCAAAGCGGTCACTATGGTAGTCCATGTACCCGCGCTGGTGCAGGAATGTGGCATTGCGGCTCTGGCTCGCAAATTCGTCCCATCGTTTAGCCATTGAGGCTTCATATCTCATGATTTCCACCATCGTCGTAGTGTCCTAATATAATAAGTATTAATGTATTTGATGAGGGCAGCCGGCTGCCCCATTAATCTAGGTAGCGCATCATTCCGCTGTAATTAAAACGCAAATATACGCTAAAAAATATTACCTTTGCCCAAAAAATACAATTATTCATCATATAGTGCCATGCAAAAAATTAAGATAGGACTGCTGCCGCGCATCATCATCGCCATCATTCTGGGTGTGGCTTGTGGCGCGTTTTTTCCTGTTTGGGCTGTAAGGTGTTTTGTAACGTTCAACAGCATTTTCAGCCACTTCCTTTCCTTCTTGATCCCTCTCATCATTGTGGGACTGGTAACGCCTGCCATCGCCGATATCGGCAAGGGTGCCGGCCGTTTGTTGCTGATCACCGCGCTTATAGCCTATGGCGACACGGTCTTCTCGGGTTATATGAGTTATTTTGTCAGCACGGGCATCTTCCCGTCGCTGATCGATCCTGACAAGGCTGCCCAGGCCGTTGCCACCGTCGAGGAGTTGCAACCCTATTTCACCATTGAGATTCCCCCGCTGTTGGATGTGATGAGCGCACTGATCACGGCCTTTGTGATGGGACTCGGTATTTCCTTTTTTGAATCGTCCAGTCTCAAGAAGTGCTTCGACGAGTTCCGCGACATCATTGCCAAAACCATCCAGGTGGCTCTGATTCCCATCTTGCCGGTGTACATCTTCTCTATATTCCTCAACATGTCCCACACGGGACAGGCATGGCGCATCATCAATGTGTTTATAGCCATCATCGGTGTCATATTTGTGATGCATATCTTCCTGCTGGTGCTGCAGTATTGTATAGCCGGAGGCATTTCCCATCGCAATCCCTTTAAGGCGCTGTACACGATGTTGCCCGCCTATTTCACCGCACTGGGCACCTCATCGTCGGCAGCGACGATTCCTGTTACGTTGGCCCAGACCAAGAAGAATGGTGTTAGCGATGGCGTGGCGGGCTTTGTGATTCCGTTGTGCGCTACCATTCACCTCTCTGGCAGCGCCATGAAGATCACGGCCTGCGCTGTGGCACTGCTCATCATGCAGGGTGGTCAGATTAGCCTGAGCCTGTTCACCGGGTTTATTCTCATGCTGGGTATCATGATGGTAGCGGCTCCTGGCGTACCGGGTGGTGCCATCATGGCGGCGCTGGGTGTCTTGCAGTCGGTGTTGGGTTTCAATGCCGAGCAGCAGGCCTTGATGATTGCTCTATATATCACGATGGACAGTTTTGGCACCGCATGCAATGTGACGGGTGATGGGGCCATTGCGCTAGTGGTTGACCGCATCAACAATCATAGGAGAAACAATGAATAAGGCTCCGATTTGTTAGCCAAAATATGTTTTTCTTGAAAAAAATGTCAAAAACTTTTGTATGTAAAAAAATGATATTATCTTTGTAGCGCATAAAAGGGAAAAATCTATTTTGATTTATCAAAGAGTTTCGGATTAACTTTACTGTCGTGATAGATAGAAGGGTTAATCCATTTTTTTTATGCCATATACAGGCTCAGCGGAAAATTAGTGGGGACAAGTATGAGGTCGAAAGACTTCGCAGTCGCCGCTAGAGGCTGCTGCCGCCGTCCAGTCCGTCCAGTTTCTCCAGATTTTTCTGGATTTTTAGGGCTCAGCGGAAAATTAGTGGGGACAAGTATGAGGTCGAAAGACTTCGCCAAGGCCAGCGGCCTTGACTATGCTTAACCCTAGGGCGCACTGGCCGAAGGTCAGTGTGGCCTGGGGAGAGAGGGCTACAATAGGACGGGCCTCGAATGAGGGCCACTCATGTCTGGCAAAAACATCGCTTGTCATTGTGCAGGTTTTGTCGTATATTTGCCGTCTAAAACCGATTTATCATGAGTGCTGTCACTGCCATCTATCACATCGTCATCAACACCCACCGTCGTGAGTTGACCTTGCCCCTGGCATCCTCCGACCAGTTGTACCGGTATATCGCACGAGTAGTGCAGAATACACAATCGACCCTTTTTGCCATCAATGGCATTGAGAATCACATCCACCTGTTGATCAACCTGCATCCGTCAGTGCGTTTGTCTGACCTCGTTCGTGACATCAAACTGTCGACCAGCCAGTGGATCAAGCAGAATCGAGACATATTCCCGCAATTTGCGGGATGGGGAAAAGAGTACGGAGCCTTCACCTACGCTTTGCGCGACAAAGAGATGGTTGCCAATTACATTAAGAACCAGCGTGTGCATCATCAACGGGAATCTTTTGAGGATGAATACCGCAAACACCTGCTCAACGCAGGAATAGAATGGAATGACTACCGCCTGACGTGAGTGGCCCTCATTCGAGGCCCGTTGATTGATGTCGCCACTTTCCCCACGCCACACGAGGCCTACGGCCTGTGCGCCGTGAGGTTACCTCAATTCAAGGCCGCTGGCCTTGCTGTGGTCTTCGACCTCACCGCCCACACCTTTTATCGGGTGAGCCCATATACATCCTGCAAGGTGGCTGAATAGCGATGGCTTCGGCTCATTTGTCGGCAGGCGGAAACGGAAAAATAAAGCGGCGCGAACCATCTCAAAGTTCGCGCCGCACTTTGTTTTAGTCGGTCAGTGACCGATGGGGTTAACTCTTGAGGATGATGTCGATCACGGCACTGACATCGGCGATATTGACCTCACCGTCGCCATTCACGTCGCCGCTAGGCAAGGTGTTTCCGGTCAAGATCTGGTCGATGAGCGCGTTCACGTCGGCGATATTGACCTCGCCGTCGCCGTTCACATCACCTGCGATGGGATTTGGACCTGGCTCATCCTCGGTGTAGGTCGCGCCACACACGCCATAAGCCTCAACACCCTCGATGGCAAAGCCTACGGTGGTTGGCATCGTGCCATCCTCGTTGGGCTTAGCGCGCAGGCACTTAATACCGCTGTGGTGCAGCGGATTGTTTACATCCAGGGGCACGCTGTTGCGGATTGCCTCGGCATCGCTGGCAGGAGCAATGTAACTCCAGTAGATGTACTCGCCGTCGCTGTTGATTTGTGCCACATTGGCGATCTCGCCGCTGTCCTCGGCACCCTCAACCTTGATGGGAGAGTCGTCGATCAGTTCACAGTCAGCGATGCGCAGCGAGTTGTTACCCTCGACGTCGGCACCAGTTTCCATGTTCTCGATCTTGTTTAGGGCAATGCGGTAGATGCCCGGCACGCAGCCGCTGGGATCGGTCTGTACCTGCATGTACAGGTAGCCATTCTCCTCGTCGAGGTAGAAGGTCTTGATGATGGCATCGCGGAACAGGGCGTTGTAGTGCTTGGTATGGCCTTGGCCGCCGTCGGGATAGATGTCACCCTTCTTGAAGCGCAGCAGGCACACACCATTAAACTTCTTGCTCATCCAGAAGATGCCATGCTTGTCCTGTGCAAAGCCACCCGTGATGCTACCCCAACTGATCTCGTCGTTGTAGTAGGGCAGCCATTGGTTCTGCAGCAGGAAGGGCTGCTGACCATAGAGGCCCGTGGTGTCGGCATTCAACTCGTGGATACCCACGTTGCGGTCGCTGATGTAGATCTTGTTCTCGTTTTCGTCGATGAACATGGTGAAGGGATCCTCGCTGGGAGCGTAGCCCACGTTGTTGAGCACGGTCACGCGGTAGAAGATGCCGTTGGTGTTGTTGACATAGAACAGTTCGCCGTCGCCCAGGGGTTGGTTGGGATCCTGATAGGTGAAGCGCTGACCGGCCACGGCGACATACACGCGGTTCTTGTAACTCTGCAACGTGAAGGCGTGCTGACCAGCGTTGAAGTTGGTGTTCACGATGTTGCCGTCGGTATCCTTATACATGAGGTCGCCGGCTGTGGTGGCAAAGTACAGGCCCGACGGACAGCCCAGGGTGGAACCGTCGCCCGAAATGCTCTCGTCGGCCACGATGTTGAGGTAGCGCCACTGGTTGGCACTCTTGAAAGCCTCGACAGAGCCTGGCGCAACCTTGCAGACCACGTCGCTCTGGCTCTCGTTAAACACTCCGGCTGCCAGCGCCGGCGTGTTGACGTTGAGCACGCGCAGCACCTTGATGGTGGCTGGAACCGAACCAGGCTCCATGTAGTTGACATTGGCGGGAATCTCCATTTCCTCGAGTGAGGTGCAGCCCTCAAAGCAGTTGCGCATCATGTTGGTCGTGGTGCTGGGCAGGGTCACGCTGGTGAGGTTGGTGCACTGGGCGCACAAGCCTTGGGGAATCTCGTTGCGGCCCTCGGCGATGACGATTTCACGCAGGGCAGAGCCGGCAAACACGTTCTGACCCACATTCACACCATTGGCTAGCGTGTAGGTCTCAATATCGCTATAGGCAAAGCCGTAGTTGCCGATGGTCTGTAACGCGGGCAGGTCAACGCTGGCAAACGGCGCATATGCCAGTCCGTAGTTGTCAATGCTGGTCACTGTGGCGTTGCTGTAGGTGGTGGCTAGGTCGCCCTCATGGGCAGTAACCAGCAGGCGGGTGCCGGCTGCATTCAGCAGCACGCCACCGTCGAGTTTAAAGGCTTGGTTGCCATCGGCCAGGGTGATGTTGGCTAGGGTAGGGATGGGGGCAAATGCGCCCGAGCCGATACTGGTCACGTTGGCAGGTAGGCTCACGCTTGTCAACTTGGTGCCCGCAAAGGCTTGTGAACCAATGCTGGTCACGCCTTCGGGCAGAACGATGGCGCCGGTCAGTTGTGAGTTCTCGAATGCACTCTGGCCAATCGAGGTCAATGCGCTGGGCAGGTCAATCGTGGTCAGTCCCGTGTTGTAGAAGGCGGTGATGCCGATGCTGGTTACGGCGTTGCCCATGGTGACACTCTGGAGTGAGCGGCAGCCATTGAACACGCTCTGGTCGATGACCGTCACGGCTTCGGGGATGGTGATCTGGGGCAGCGACGTGCAACTGGCAAATGCGCTAGAGCCGATGCTGGTGACGTTGTTGTTCTGGAAGGTTACCCCGGTCAGCGCCGTGCAACCCTGGAAGGTGGTGCTCTGGATCGTCGTGGTCTCGCCGCCGATGATCAGTGTCTTGAGGGCGCCCATGTTGTGGAAGGGCTGTTCGGCATTGGTATAGGCGCTGGCATCAACATTGCGGCCCATGTAGATGTACTCGATGCTGTTGAGTGCCGTGCGCGCTTCGGCCGATGAGCCAAAGGCGGTCAATTTCATCACCACTGGCGTAGTGCCATCGCTGATGATCAGGCGTTTCAGATTGGGGCAGTTGGCAAATTCCTCGCTGATGGGCTTGTTCCATCCCGGATAGATGACAACTTCTTCGAGACTGGTGCACCCGTTGAACACACCGCTGCCCACGCTGGTGACTGTGGCAGGCAGGGGACTATACTTGAGTGCTGAACAGCCCTTAAACGAGTTGCGGGCGATGGTCACACAGGTGGCGGGCAACGTGAGCGACGTCAGATTGCGGCAATCGACAAAGGCGTTGGCAGCAGTGGCGACTACCGTGTACTCGGTGCCCTCATAGGTAACCTTCTCGGGAATGACAATGTCGCCTGAGTAGAATAGGGTGTCGGCTGGGGTGTCGCCGCTCGCCTTGACAATCGTGTACTTGGCGATGGTGGCGGTGCCGTCACTCTTGGTCGTGTAGTTGATGCCGTCGACAGTGATGCTGGCGGCCGAAACGGTTGCCGCTGTAGCGATGCAGACCACCGCGAGCAGGCAACGCTGCAACCATGTCTTGTGAGTAATAACTTGTTTCATAAGTCGTTATAGGTTTTGGTTATTAAATATTGTTCTCAATCTGCTTGAGACAATGGCGGTGCGGAACTCGCGCATCGTTTCAAACCACAAATATAAGCAAAAAACTAAAATAACGGTCTTCTCTCCATCGATTTTTTATTCAACCGCTACCGGATTTGGCGGGTTGTAGCCATTGTCATAGATGATGGGGTAAAAAAAAGCAACCGTGGCATGAGATATAGCCACGGTTGTCATCCTAATTTTGCACAAGCAATGATGATTACTTCTTCTTGGTGTTAACCTTTGCAGCCAGTTCAGCACCTGCTTTGAACTTAACGACCTTCTTTGCGGGGATTTTGATCTTGGCCTTGGTGGCGGGGTTGATGCCTTCACGAGCATCTTTCTTTACCACCTGGAAGGTGCCGAAGCCGATGAGGGCTACCTTTTTGCCATCCTTCAAAGCGCAACCCATTGAGCAAAGCATTGCATCGAGAGCGGCCTTGGCCTGTACCTTAGTCAGATTGGCTTTTTCGGCGATTGCTTGTACTAATTCAGTCTTGTTCATAGTGTAAGTCTTTTATTAAAATTAGTTATGTGAATAAAATATAAGGTCTATTTGTTACCGCAAATATAAGAATAACAACAGTTTCTCCAAAAAAAATGATAAAAAAAATGTGTATTTTCAGCAAAAAATGATGATTTTTGGTTTTTTTATGGTATGAACGGCCCAAAATAGGGACTTTTTCTTTATTTTTGTGCGGTATTACAAATAGATAACGAGGTTATAGAATATGCAATATAATAATCGATCTTTCTGGTCGTCGATCATGCCGGTCACACGGCATCTGTTACTCATCAATATTCTGGTCTGGTTGGCTACCTATGTCTTCCAGCAAACGGGAGTGATAGATCTGGAGCGTTGGTTGGGACTCCACTTTTGGCAAGGTAGTCATTTCAATCCTGTGCAGTTGTTTACCTACATGTTTATGCATGGCGGCTTCGTCCACTTGTTCTGCAATATGTTTTCGCTGTGGATGTTTGGCAGTCTGCTCGAGCGTGTACTGGGCTCCAAGCGCTACCTGTTCTATTACATCTCTTGCGGACTGGGTGCTGCTTTGGTTCAGGAGTTGGTTTGGCAATTCTCGTGGCAGAGCATTCTGGCGTCGATGGTGACAGGACCTGCTGGGTCCAGTGTGACCGAGATCATCAACGCCATCAACTCGGGGAAAGCATCCTTCACGATGGATGAGTTCTATAACCTGCTGCTTACTGTGGGCGCTTCTGGCGCTGTGTTTGGCATCTTGCTGGCTTTTGGCATGATTTTCCCCAACATGCCCATGTACATCATCCCCTTCCCCTTCCCGATCAAGGCCAAGTGGATGGTCTTGGGCTATGGCGCCTTTGAGTTGGTGTTCGGTGTGACGGGCGCGATGGACCATGTCGCCCATTTTGCCCATTTGGGTGGCATGATTGCCGGCATCATCATGATTCTGTATTGGAAACACAACGGCACACTGTCGCGAGGCAATGGCTTTTATTGACGATATCAAGCGGGCTTATCTGCAGGGATCGATGCTGATGAGGCTGATTCTCATCAACATCGGGGCCTTTGTGCTGCTGCATGTGTTCGCACTGGGCTCATTGCTGGTGGGTGGACAGGCAACATCCCTGCTGCAATGGGTGGAACTGCCTTCCGACCTGACGTGGCTCATCAGGCGCCCCTGGACCCTGGTGACTTACATGTTTTCCCATTATGGGCTGTTGCACATCCTGTTCAACATGTTGTGGCTCTACTGGCTGGGACGCATCTTCATGGAGTTTTTCTCGCCCAAGCAACTCACCGGGCTTTATCTGCTCGGTGGCTGGGGAGGCGCGCTGTTCTATCTGTTGGCCTTCAATCTGCTGCCGCATTTCCAGGGCACGCAGGGCTTCCTGATCGGGGCATCAGCGTCGGTCATCGCAATTGTGGTGGCAACTGCTGTCTATACGCCCGACTATAAGATCGGTCTGCTGTTTCTGGGCGAAGTCTCCATCAAGTGGGTGGCCATAGTCACCGTGCTCATCGACGTGCTGGGTCTGGAACCCGGCAACTTGGGTGGCAGCATGGCCCATCTGGGCGGTGCGGCGGTAGGTGCCTGGTTTGCCTTGCGCATCAAGGCTGGCCGCGACATCACGCGACCGCTCAACGCCGTCATCGACTCGGTGCTGGGACTGCTGTCGGGCCGCTCGATACGCATGCCTGAGTTCAGGGGAAAAAGGCGGCAATCATCGGCCCGTCGTGACAACGGCGAATCTCGTCGGACGACAAGCCGTCATACCGATTCAGTGAGCGAGGAAGAACTGGATATCATCTTGGGCAAAATCAAGGCGGCGGGTTATGACGCGCTCACCGATGAGGAGAAGGATCAACTCTTCAAGGCTTCGCGTCGCCGCAATGCATGACCTTAAACACATACACATTAATATTAGAATCACTCCTTAATAATGAGTTACTATTACAGACATAGGAGAAGGAAACATAAGAGAAAGACTTTTGAAATCTTGGCTCTGATAACCGGAGCCTTGCTTGTGCTTTGTGCCTATGCGGGCAAGATTGACCCGTTGCGGTTTTTCCCCGCACCGTTTTTGACCTTGGCTTTTGTCCCCATGCTCATTGTGGCCCTCGGCGTGCTGCTCGTCGTGGCATTAAAGCGACGCTGGGTGGCGATCCTGCTGATGATTGTCGCGCTGGTGGCCGTGCTGCCGGTGTTTAAACTCTTTGTTCCGCTGAATGCACCATCGATGCATCCGCCTGTGCCCGCCGACACAACCAAGATGCTGAAGGTGATGACCTATAATGTGCTCGCTTTTAATTACCATGAGCCCAAGTTAAGCAGCCAACCATCGGCCACGATGCGTCTGATCTTAGACACTAATCCCGACGTGGTGCTCTTGCAGGAGGGCAGTGTGAGAGGGTTTGACTGGAGCGAGGTGCCGTCGCTCATCCCGTATCTCGACGAGATGCGCTCCAGGTATCCCTATTGTTATCATGGCAGCGAGGGCTTGAGCATCATGTCGAAATACCCATTCACCACGCAGCCCATCGGTCAGCCTCAGCATGCCAGGTCACCATTGGGCTTCAATCGGGATCAGACGGGCTATCTGGCTCGTGCCTATGACATGCGCCTGCCACATGGCAAGCAGTTGAGAATTATCGACTTCAGACTGCAGTCCTACCACTTGAGTTTCGGCAAGAATCCCAATGTGCGCGTATCGCCTGATGTGAAGCCCGCTCCGCTCGAGCGCATGCGCCGCTCATTTGCCCTGCGTAGCGACAATGCCACGACGCTGCGTGAGGCTATCGACAAATCGCCCGCCAACCTGATCGTGTGCGGTGACATGAACGATGTGCCTGGATCGCACGTGTATCGTGTCATCTGTGGCGAAGACATGATCGATGCTTGGGCCACTGTGGGCCGCGGTTATGCCAGCACCTACAATAGGCATGGACTGCGCTATCGCATCGACCACATGCTGTACAAAGGCGACTTGCAGGCCCTGTTTGCTAAGCGCATCCTGGGCGGCAGCAGTGACCACTATCCGCTCGTGGTCACCTTTGATGTCGATTAGAATGATAATTACATTATATATAATATTACATACATTGTTTAATCATCTAGCATTATGAAGAAAGTTTTATTCACCGTTCTCGCCCTAGCAGCCATCATGCTGGTGGGCTGCAGCGAGAAAAAATCAATTGAGAACAATCCGTTTATGTCGGAGTATGCTAACGAGTACGGCATCCCGCCGTTTGACAAGATCACCTATGCTGACTATGAGCCCGCTGTTGACGCTGGTATCGAGCAGCAGAACGCCGAGATTGATTCCATCATCAAGAACACGGCTGAGCCCAATTTCGAGAACACCATCCTGGCTCTGGACAACAGCGGCCGCATTCTGGACAAGGTGTCGAGAGTATTCAATGCCCTGAGCAGCAGTGACAACACCCCCGAGATGCAGAAACTCTCGGAGACCCTGTTGCCCAAACTCACCGCCCAGAGCGATGGCATGTACATGAACGACAGCCTCTTTGCCAAAGTTAAGGCCGTCTATGATAATGCCGACAAACTCGGTATGGATCCCATCCAGAAGCGTCTTACCGAGAAGTACTACAAGGAGTTTGTCCGCAATGGCGCTTTGCTGACCGCTGCTCAGAAGGACACCCTCAAGGAGATCAACCGCAAACTCGGTGAGTTCAAACTCAAGTTTGGTAACAACGTGATGCACGACATGGACAACTGCGTCTTCTTTGTCGACAAGGAAGAGCAACTCAAGGGCCTGCCCCAGGGTATCATCGACAATGCCGCAAAACTGGCTGCCGACAAGGGCAAGAAGGGTCAGTGGGCTTTCACCGCTACCGCCTCGACACGCCTGGCCGTCCTCACCTATGCCGAGAGCCGTGACCTGCGCCGTCAGATGTATGAGACCTATACCACAACTGCCAGCCATGGCGACCAGTGGGACAACAGCGAGAACATCCGCAACATCCTGCTCCTGCGCCAACAGAAGGCCAACCTGCTCGGCTTTAACACCTATGCCGACTATGCTACCGATCCTTACATGGCTAAGACTCCCAAGGCTGCCGAAGACCTGCTGATGTCGCTCTGGCGTCCCGCTATCAAGAAGGTTGACGAGGAAGTTGCCGACATGCAGAAGTATGCCGCAGCCCATGGCGATACCGCTCAGATCGAGGCTTGTGACTACTATTACTATGCCGAGAAGGTGAAGAAGGAGAAATTCAACTTCAGTGAGGATGACGTGCGTCCCTACTTCGCCCTCGACAGCGTGGTTAAGAATGGTATCTTCTTCTGCGCCAACAAACTCTATGGCCTCACCTTTGAGGAAATGCCCGATGCTCCCAAGTATCACCCCGAGGTTAAGGTCTATGACGTGAAGGATGCCGAGGGCAAGCACCTCGCCGTCTTTATGACCGACTACCTGCCGCGTCCCGTTAAGGCACAGGGCGCTTGGATGGAAGCCATGCAGGAAGCCTACGCCTACAATGGCGAGAACATCCGTCCTATTATTTATAATGTGGCTAGCATGACACCTCCCGCTGGCGATACCCCCTCGCTGCTCACCTGGGACGAGGTGCAGACCGTATTCCATGAGTTTGGCCATGCCTTGCACGGCATGCTCACCCGCGTGGCTTATCGTGGCCTGGCAGGTACCAACGTGGACCGCGACCTGGTGGAGATGCCCTCGCAGATCAACGAGCACTGGGCATTTGAGCCTGAGGTGCTCAAGAACTATGCGCGTCACTACAAGACTGGCGAGGTGATCCCCGACTCCCTGGTGCAGAAACTGAACGAAAGTGCTCAGTTCAACATGGGCTTCATGACCACCGAACTCGTGGGCGCTGCCCTGTTGGATATGTATTGGCACAAAAAGGCTTGGACTGCCGAGGAGTTGAAGAACGTCGACGTCAAGGCGTTTGAGCAGGAGGTGAAGACCCAACTGAACATGCCCGCCCTGGTTGAGTTCCGCTATCGTAGCCCCTACTTCAAGCACATCTTTGCCGATGACCAGTATGCTTGCGGTTACTATACCTACCTGTGGTCACAGGTGCTCGAGGCCGACGGCTACATGGCATTTGAGAAGGCTGGTGCATTTGACAAGGCTACTGCCGACAGTTACCGCACCAACATCCTCGAGGCTGGTGACACCGAGGACGCTATGGTACTCTACAAGCGCTTCCGTGGCCAGGCTCCCACTGCCGACGCTCTGTTGCGCAACCGCGGTCTGAAGTAAGACATACGGCGCTAGCCGTTACCCATCAACCATTTATCGGGACCGTGCCCACAGCAGGCACGATCCCGATAATGTTGTTTACAGGCGGGGTCTGGTTATTGACCAGAGCGCATGAGGCGCAAGGAGTTGAGCACGCATAGCAGGGCAACGCCCACATCGGCAAACACGGCTTCCCACATGTTGGCGATTCCGATCACGCCCAATATCATTACCAGCACCTTGATGGCGATGGCAAAGGCGATGTTCTGTGTGACAATGCGGCGCGTGCGCTGCCCGATATCGATAGCATTGGCTACACGAGAGGGCTGGTCGGTCTGGATAACGACGTCGGCGGTTTCAATGGCCATATCACTGCCCAGGGCTCCCATGGCGATGCCCACATCGCTCATGGCGAGCACAGGGGCATCGTTGATGCCGTCGCCCACAAAGGCCACTTGCAGCCTCTTAAGGCCCTTGCCTTCCCTCAAGCGCTCGATGTGCTCTACCTTGTCCTGGGGCAGAAGATCGCCATGGGCACTGTCGATGCCCAGGCTATTAGCCACCTGGTCGGCAAGTACCTGCTTGTCGCCCGAGAGCATCACGGTCTCTATTCCCTGGCGATGCAGTGCTGCTACGGCGTCGGCCGCGTCGGCTTTGACTTGGTCGCTCATCACGATGTGGCCTTGATACTGGCCTCCGACAGCAACGGCGACCATCGTCTCGGGAATGTGATTCAGGTCAGTGGGATAGTCCACTCCATGCTGCTCCAGCAGGCGTGTTGTACCCACCAGCCAAGTTTCTCCGCCGATTACGGCACTCAAGCCATAGCCGGCGATATTTTTCAGGTCGTCGATTGCCACTGGAGCAGGCTGGCTATAGGAGATAATGGCCTGGGCGATGGGGTGGGGACTGGCTTGCTCAATGGCGGCCACGCTGGCGACCTGCGCATCGGTCAGCGACTCGACATGGCTCACGGCAAAGCACCCTGTGGTGAGTGTCCCGGTCTTATCAAACACGACGGTATCGGTCCGGGCTATGGCATCCAGATAGTTGCTGCCCTTGAACAGGATGCCGCGACGTGAGGCGGCTCCAATACCTGCATAGTAACTCAGCGGAATGCTGATGACCAATGCGCAGGGGCACGAGATGACTAGGAAGATGAGTGCGCGATGCAGCCACTCGGTAAATTGGTAGTTGAATGCCGGCGCCAGTATCGAGTATAGCCAGGGCAATGCGACCACCAGTATCGCCATTCCCACCACGATGGGTGTATAGATCCTGGCGAAGCGGCGGATAAACTGTTCGGCAGGAGCCTTGCGCTCGGTGGCCTCTTCGACCAGGTGCAGGATGCGTGACATCGCGCTCTCGCTGGCGGGGCGCTTGGCGATGAGCGTCACGGTGCTCTCGGTGGCGATCATTCCGGCCAGCACTTCCTCGCCCGCCTCAATCACCCGGGGCATGCTCTCGCCGGTCAGCGCAGCGGTGTCGAGTGCTGACGCTCGGCCTGTGAGGGTGCCATCCACGGGAACGCGCTCGCCGGGCTTGACCTCGACCAGGTCGCCCACCTTCACGTCGGCGGGATCGACTGGGATATGCTCACCCTGGCGTACGACCACCGCATGGTCGGGCCTGAAGGCGATGAGTGACGTGATATTGCTTCGGGCGCGGCCCACAGCATGATCTTGCAACGCCTCGCCGATGCAGTAGAGCGTCATCACGGCCACGGCCTCGGGAAACTCTCCGATGGCCATTGCGCCGATGCTCGCAACCGACATCAGCAGGAACTCACTGAACAAGTCGCCGTCTCTGGCCGCCTCGATGGCCTCGCGCAGCACGCCTAGGCCTGTGGGCAGCCAGGCGGCAACATACCAGGCGGCTTTTACCCACGGGTGGCTGAACCATTGCACGTTCATCGCCGTCATGACGATGCCCGCGACAAGCATGGCCATCGACAAAGCGGGTTGCCAGATGCTGGTCTCTTCTTCAACGCCATGCGCTTGTTTATGCGCGTCGGTGCAGCAGGCACAGCCGTGCTCATGCGTGTGGCACTGGCAGTGATCTTTGTGCTCGTGACTGTGTATCATAGCGTTATCTGTGTTTTGATTGTTTTTTGTTGTGACAAAGGTACGCACAATCCTGTGCAACCGGGTTGCAAATTGCGCTTGCTGGATGCTGAACACCTCTGATGGAACATCTGTCGAAATGGTGGTTTTATCGGTGAAATCTCCTCGAGCGTCGATAACTCAAGATGCGGCATTTTACTTTTGGCATGCTTTGGGGTCTAATAGACAGATAACCACAAATTGTTTCACCAGCCGAGGTCGCACAACTGGCCAAAGCATAAAACGCAGACGATTATGAAAACGAAAATTTTAATGAGTGTAATCGCGACTATCGCTTTACTCATGCCTAGCACTGCTATGGCGGCCAATCACAAGCATCGTCACGTGGCTAAGCCCAAGCACCGTATCGAGCGCAGAATGCACATCGCTCATCGTCCGGAGGTTGGCAAACGCTTCACCCATCGTCCCGCTGGCGGTAAGTTCATCATCATCAACCGCGAACGCCTCTGGACTGCCAACGGTGTACTGTATCGGATGATTCCTACGCGCACCGGCATCGTATATGTTGTAGCAGGATATATCAGGTAACTAAGGTTTTTTTTCAGGTTTATCAATCAATGGCTTGCAGGCATCGTGTCTGCAAGCCATTGTCGTGTCTTGTGGAATCGTTGCGACCTAGTACAGGAGACGGGCGATGCGAGCCGAGCCCCGCTTGCCGGCAGCGATGCGGGCAAACAGGCGCCTCGTGACAGGAGCCACCAGCCAGCGCCATCGCCGCGAGTCGCGGTAAGAGTCCTTGAGGGATTGATAGGCTTGCTGGCATAAGGGTTTGGCCAGTTGAGGATATCCTTCACGCTCATACTGTGCGGCAAGGACCATGCGGCGGTATTCTAGCAGTCGTCCGAAACGCTGTTTCAGGCGGGGTTTCAGTCTTGAGCATGCCACTTCCCCCTTCATGATGTCGATGACGTGTTCCCACTGTCCCTGGCGGCTGTGGAACTCGGTGCCTGTAATCGAGTCGTTACCGTTGTGGTAGATGGTGATGCGGGACCTGCCGCCCATATAGGCCACGTGAGGGTTGCCCAGCAGCAGCCTCAATCCCAATTCCCAGTCATTCCATCCGGGCAGATCGATGTTCCAGCCATCGCTGTCGGCAAAGTAGGCGCGTCGCACGGCATAGCGCTGCGTTGCCAGTTGACCGTGAAGGATGTGGTTGGCAAACAGGTCGTGACGGTGAAATGGGGCGGGACGGCGGCTGCCGTCGGGAAAGACGAGGGTAGAGCGGGCGCTGATCAGGTCCAGCGACCTGCCGTGCTTCTGGGCCCGCTCGATGATGCGCACATAGGAGGATACCAGATCTGGAGCCATGATGTCGTCGCTGTCATAGAAGAGGACCCATTCGCCGGTGGCCTGCTCAAATCCCTTGTTACGCGCTGCGCCGGCAGTGTGGTGTGACTCGCTGGTGATGACGATGCTCATGTCGGCACCAGGGTGTTCCCGCTTGAAGGTTTCCAGCACCTGCATGGTGTCGTCGGTACTGTCATTGTCCACCAGCACCACCTGCAGCGGGCGGTGTGTTTGATCCACAACGCTCTGCAATGTGGCGCCGACGACCGTCGCGCGGTTATAGACGGGGATGATGATTGTGACCTCCATATCGATGCTTGATTGTTCGGTTTATCGGGGTAAAGGTAGTGCTTTTTTTGATAAAGTGCAAAAAAAGTCCTACTTTTGCACCCGCTATGAAGATATTATTTGCTGGAGACGCAAGCAATATGCACAATTGCCTCGCTCAGGAATTGAGGCGCATGGGACATGAGGCGACGGTGGCATCCGACGGTTCTCGTTGGATGGACACACATCGCGACATCAACCTGCTGCGCCGTCCGGGCTTGCTGGGAACCTTTCGTTACCTGATGGACATCAAGCGGGCTTTGCCGCTGATGACGGGCTATGACATCGTCGAGATCGCATCGCCCATCTTTCTGCGTCTCAAGCCGCATCGTGTGGCACGGGTGTTTGACTACCTCAAGCAGAACAATCGCCGGGTGGTGCTGTCGGCACTGGCTACCGATATGGTTTATTACGATGCCTGCCATGATGGGCACACTTTCCGTTACAGTGATTATATGCTGGGCGACGAGCCTTCACCCTACGTGGGGTCGTCGGAGTATGTGGCGCAGCAGCAGGACAACTGGCAGCAGCCATTCATGCGGGAGCACAGCGACCACATCCTGTCTGGCATCGATGGTGCCGTGGCATGCCTTTACGAGTACTATGCGGCCTACAAGCCCGTACTGGGCGACCGTGTGGCCTATGGTGGCATTCCCATCGATGTGGAGTCGCTCAAATACCGTCCGCTGGAACAGGCGCCCGACAAGTTGAGGCTGTTTATCGGCATCCAGCGCGACCGCCACGTCATCAAGGGGACCGACCGCTTGCTGGCTGCGATGAAGCGTGTGCACGACCGTTATCCAGGCATTACCGAACTGGAGGTGGTCGAGAACCTGCCCTATGACGAATACACGCGACGCATGCGTGATGCTCACGTGATACTGGATCAACTCTATAGTTACACGCCGGGTACTAATGCCTTGATTGCAATGGCTCAAGGGCTAGTGGCCGTCTCAGGGGCTGAGCCTGAGTACTATGACCTGATTGGCGAAACAGCCAACAAGCCTATCGTCAATGTGTCGCCTCTGGTCGAGGGAGACATCGACCGCAAACTGGCCTGGCTGGTAGAGCATCGCAATCAGATGCCGCAGATGGCACGTGCCAGCCGCATCTTTGTCGAGAAGCATAATGCCGCCGCGGTGGTGGCTCAGCGTTACCTGGACTTCTGGCAGTCGTTGCTGTAACAGCGCCAGAGCAGGATATTAATAACAATACAGGCAGCAGAATGGATTTATCAACATTCTGCTGCCGGCATTTTATTCCGGTTGCAATGCCTGCCGATCACATATACTTGGCAACGGCTGTCTTCAACTGCGAGGCGTCCTCGACACGCTCCACAATCTCACCGTTCTTGATGATGAATGTGGTGGGAATGCCTGTTACGTTATAGGCGCCCACATTCTGGGAATTGATGCTGAGGGGATCAAACACGGTGATCCAAGGCAGGTTCTGTGCCGATTGGCGCCAGGCGACGTTGTCCTGGTCCACACTCACCTGATAGATGGTCAGGCCGCGGCTGTGATACTGCTGGTAGATGTCGTTGAGCAGTTTGTTCAGGCGGGGCGAGATGTCGATTGTGTAGGCCGTGAAGTCGAGCAGGACGACGCGGTTGTCGGCTGCCACCTTCGACAGGCTGTACTCCTTGCCGTCGTAGTCCTGCAACTTGATGTCAATGATGCTGGCCACGTCGGCATAGACGGTGTCGCTCGGGGCGCTCATCGCGCGGCGACGGCGTTGCCCGTTAAGCAGCAGATTGACCAGATAGTCTGTGCGGGGATCATCGGGACGGAACGAATTGAACGCGTTGGCTACGGCTCCGATGATGCGCAGGTCGTTGTCGTTGGTGGGATCAAACAGCGGCTTGCCGTCGATATACTTGTTGATAGTGTAGTAGGCCACGATACCGCTCGGGTCGGCAACAATCTGGCGAGCCAATTGGTCTTTCCACGACTGGAGTTGGGCAGCAGTGCCCTTGCCGCCAGCCAATTGCATCGCCTCTTTGTCTATCTTCATGACCTGCTCGGCGTGCTCGCTGCCGCTGATGGTGTAATCACTGCCAAAGTTGGCCAGGTTGCTCTTGATGGTCAGGTGATCCAGGCTGTCGATGGGAAAACAGATGGTCTGGCCTCCCAGTCTCAACTGGAAGATGTTGGGAACTTCGGGAGCGGGAGCGCTTACGCTGAAGTGTCCGTTCTTGTCCACCTTCACCGAGTCAAGGATGAACCACTCGCCATTGCTCGATTGCTCGAGAATCAGGGTCGTAGAGTCGTTGGCGCCCTCCACAGTGCCTTCGACTTGAAATTTGTTGCCGTCACATGCCGTCAGCAGGGCTATGGCAACCATCATCAGGATGATCTTCTTCATTGTATCTGTGTTGTGAATATTGCTATATTGAAAAACCGTGCGAAATTACACCTTTTTTCTCATCCTGCCAAATCGCGACATGAAAAATGGACTTCTATCCCCCATCGGGCTAAGACAATAGACGTGATTAAAATGAAAATAGACTCGCCATCCCGGCGAGTCTAATCCAATCTCTTAAATCTTTACCTTATGAAAAAAATTATTACCTTAAAAATGTGCTGCAAAATTACTGCCATAATATGGACTAGAATAAAAAAATCTGTTAAGAAATATTAAAAAGGTAATTTTATCCACTTTTGTGGACTGTTTGGAGCACTAAAATCTCTCTTCATACCGCATTATATGGCTGTTCGAGCCATTTCAGGTGCGATGGAGGGGGTGATTGAGGTTATGCAAAATTTCTAATAATAAGAATCATGAGGCCATGGACTCAAAACTTTATTTGTACTTTGGCTTCGTCTCAACAATACTCAAATAAATTTGGTATTGTGTTCGACTTGCGCAAATTTTGGATAAATTTGGCTTCGTCTCAACAATACTTAAATAAATTTGGTATTGTGTTCGACTTGCGCAAATTTTGCCTAACTTTGCAGCCTTCTAAACGACGTCAAATCAATTATTTCTTATATCAAAACTCATCATGAAGAAGAATCTGCACTACTTGCTGTTGATAGTTATGGCCCTGTTCATCGGCCTTCAGTCATCAGCAGCAATCCCCAATGGTTATTACAGCACCGCTATGGGCAAGGCTGATAGGGAACTGATGCTCAGCCTCCACCAGAAGATTAAGGGTCACTACATGATCTATTATAACAAACTGTGGGAAAAGTTCAAGACAACGGACTGTAATGGTACAACCATCATCGACCGCTACTCCAACTCCCAATTCACTTACAATACCGATCAGTGTGGAACATATAATGGTGTGGGTGACTGCTATAACCGTGAGCATTCAATTCCTAACAGTTGGTGGGGCGGTAATAACGGTGAGACTGACACCATGTATACAGATTTGTATCACATGTATCCCGTTGATGGCTTTGTGAACAGCAAACGCGGTAATTACCCCTTTGGCGACTGTGATCGTGGAACCACTTGGGGCACTGGCAAGTTGGGAACTTGCACCCATAACGGATACTCGGGAACGGTGTTTGAGGTTGCCGATGAGTATAAGGGAGATTTTGCCCGCACCTATTTCTATATGGTAGTGCGCTATATGGATCGTGTGGGCTCGTGGACTAAGACTGAAGGCTCTGCAGTGTTTACCAACTCGTCATACAAGCATCTCACGCCGTGGGCCATAAGCCAGTTGCTGGAATGGCACCGCAACGATCCGGTGAGCACCCTCGAGTCTAACCGCAACGAAGCCGTCTATGGCATTCAGCATAACCGTAACCCCTTTATCGATCATCCCGAATTGGCCGAGTACCTCTGGGGCAATCAGACGGGTTACGCCTGGACTGGCAGCACGACAAATACGCCCACACTCTCGTCGCCGGCCAATGGCTCGACCATCAACGTGGGAACCAACACCGGCTCTGGGGTGAGCAAGACTGTCACCGTCAAGGGCGTTTACCTCACCAAGGCTGTTACAGTCTCGGTTTCTGGTACGGGTTTCAGTGTGTCGCCAGCGACGCTGACGGCCGCTGCTGTCAATGCCGGCTCAAGTGTAACGGTCACCTATAACGGCACCGCTGCCAATGCGACGGGCCGACTGACCATCTCCAGCACCGAGGTTTCGAGCAACGTCACCCTTACCGCTACCTACAACGCTGGCGGACAGACTGGTGGCACCGAGGTCGTTGAGACATGGGAAGGATGCACGGGATATGATAGTTACGCGACGACCTCGATTCAGGGCCATGCCTTCAAGTGGAAAACTTATGATGTAGGCATCTGGAGTGGCGATGCCAATTGTAATGACGAGTTGAGTTGCCGCTTCGGCAAGACTTCGGCATCCTATATCGCGATGGCCGAGGATCTGACCGATGGGGCCAGCAAGGTCACCTTCTATGCCGCTAACTGGAGCAGCAGTGAGACGGCGCCTACTCTGCAACTGCAATACAGCACCGATGGCGGCAGCAACTGGACGACCGCTGCCACATGCAAGCCTAACGCGACATGGCAACAGTACATCTTCAACGTGAATGTGACGGGCCAGGTGCGCTTCAAAATCCTGCAAACCGCTGGAGCGCGTCTCAACATTGATGATATCGCTATCACGAGCAATCCTGTAGTGCCTGCCGAGCCGTCGCTTGCCATCACTTCGATTCCGGCCATTACCGCCGAGCAGGATGGTGAATCGACAGTCGTGTCGGCAAAGGTTACCTCCGAGAACAATACCGAGAACATCACATTGAGCGTTGAGGGCAACTTCTTGTTAAGCCTGGACAAACGCAGTTGGAGCCGCACACTCACACTCGATCCCTCAGGAGAAGTGTTCTACGTACGCTTGGCTGCTACAAGCGCTGTCGGCGACTTCGAGGGGTTGGTTTCGGCCACAACGGGCAAGGCAAGCGCCTATGCCGATGTGAATGGTACCGTTACTGCCAAGCCTCACTTGCAGGGCGATGTGAACGGTGACGGAACCATCAGTATTACCGATGTGACCTCGCTGATCGACTATCTGTTGAACGATGGCGGTTCTGCGGTCGACCCGTCGGCTGCCGACGTCGATGGCGACCATACGGTCAGCATTACCGATGTGACTGCACTGATCGACCTGCTGCTGTCGGCTCCGTCATCGATGTCCATGATGTGGGACGCCGTGCCGACCGCAGGTGGCATCCTCGTGGAGCATCTGAGCGACGGAGAGGTCTTGGAAATCTACGATATGGATGCAGAATTGCGTGCCACCGTATCCAAGCCTGGCGACCAGACGGTGAAGTTGCCTGCAGGTACCTATGTGGTGGCGGGCGATAACTGTTCGCGCAAGGTCGTGGTCAAATAGACTGATATCAAGATTTACCTGATTGATCGATTAAGGGGCTGTGTCATAATGAGACGCAGCCCCTTAATTTGATGGGTTTATTGATGCGTGGAGCGTTACCGGCCGATGCAGTGGTATTCAAAGCCGGCCTGCTGGAGTTCTTCGGCATCGAGAATGTTGCGCCCGTCCAGAATCAGACGGCCCTTCATCGCATGTGATAGGGTCTCCATATTGGGCATGCGCAGTTCCTTCCATTCGGTCACCAGCATCAGGGCATCGCAGTCCTGAGCGGCCTCATACATGTTCTTGCAGTAGGTGACACTGTCGCCGATTCTGCGGCGGCACTCATCCATGGCAACGGGGTCATAGACCTTGACTGTGGCGCCAGCCTTGAGCAGCAAGTCGATGAGCACCAGCGATGGCGCTTCTCGCATATCGTCGGTCTCGGGTTTGAAGGCTAGTCCCCACATGCCGACGGTCTTGCCCTGGATGGCTGTCTCATCGCCGTAGTACTTGACCAACTTGTGATACAGCACCAGTTTCTGCTCGGCATTGACCTCCTCGACTGCGCGCAGCACGCGCATCGTGTAGCCCATGTCCGAGGCTGTCTTGATCAGCGCTTTAACGTCCTTGGGGAAGCATGATCCGCCATAGCCGCATCCGGCATAAAGGAATTTCTTGCCGATGCGGGTGTCGCTGCCGATGCCCTTGCGCACCATATTCACGTCGGCACCCACCAGTTCACACAGATTGGCAATGTCGTTCATAAAACTGATGCGGGTCGCTAGCATCGAGTTGGCGGCATACTTGATCATTTCGGCCGATGGGATGTCGGTGAAGATGAGTCGATCACTCACGATCATAAATGGCTTGTACAGCCTGGCCATCAGTTTGCGTGCTCGGTCACTCTCAACGCCCACAACCACGCGGTCGGGACTCATAAAGTCCTTCACGGCATTTCCCTCCTTGAGGAACTCTGGATTGCTGGCCACGTCAAACTCAACCTGCGCTCCTCGGCGGTCCAATTCCTGCTGTATGGCATCTTTCACCTTGCGGGCGGTGCCGACGGGCACGGTGCTCTTAGTGACCACCACAATGTAGTGATTGAGGTGTTGGCCGATGGTGCGGGCCACCTCCAGCACATATTTCAAGTCGGCACTGCCGTCTTCGTCGGGTGGGGTGCCCACGGCGCTGAAGACGATATTCACATCGTCAAGAACGTCTTCAAGCCGGGTGGTGAAGTGCAGACGGCCTGATTTCATGTTCTTGTGTACGAGAGTCTCCAGCCCGGGCTCATAGATGGGAATGATGCCTTGGTTGAGCGCGTCGATCTTGCGCTTATCCACGTCTATACATGTCACATGGACACCCATTTCGCTGAAACAGGTGCCCGTGACTAGTCCGACATATCCGGTTCCTACAACCGCGATCTTCATGTGTCGTAATTGTTTTTGTTATTTATCCCTTGGTGGGTTTCTCCTTGGGAGTGTCGTCAACATAATAGCCGCCACTGTCACCACCGTAGCCGTAGCCATAGCCGTAACCGTAACCATAACCGTAGCCCTTACCATAACCGTAGGCATAGGAGTAGTTGTAGCGGGTCTTGCTCACCTTGATGTCGTTGACAAGGATGGTCAAGTTCTTGATCTTGCCTTCCTCGGACAGGCGCTCGAGTTCGTACATGAACGTCTGCTCAACCCTGCCGTCGCGCACGACGTAGATGGTCAGGTCAACGTGGCGGTTGACAACAGCGGCGTCGGCAATCAGGTTGAACGGCACGGTGTCGAGGATGACGAAGTCGTAGCGTTTCTTCAATTCCTCGACCATCTTGTTCATGTTCTCGCTCAGCAACAGAGCAGTGGGGTTGGGAGGAATGGCACCGACACTGATGATGTCGAAGCCTTCGTGCAAGGCATCGTGGTGGATCACCTTGTCGATGTCGGTCACCTTGCCTGACAGGTAGGCCGATGCGCCGATACCGTCCTGCACGCCGACATACTCTGAGAACTTACCTTTACGCAAGTCGAGGTCGACTACGATGACCTTCTTGTTCACGAAGCAGTATGACAATGCCAGGTTGACGGCCACGAAACTCTTGCCTTCACCAGACATGGTCGAGGTAAACTGGATCACGGTCGCCTCGCCTTCGGGCTTGTTCTGATCGGTGACAAAGTCAAGGTTGCTCCTGACGATGCGGAAGGCCTCGTTCATGCGGTCGTTAGAGGTCTCGTTAACAACAATCTCACCGGTGACGTTGCTCTTCTTGGCGGGCAACTCACCCAGGATGGGAATGTCGCACACTTCCTCAATCTCGCGGCGGGTGTGGATGGTCTTGTCAAGTGAGAAGTACCAGAATACACCATACAGGATAAACGCGGGAATCAGCAGACCGATAATCATACCGGTGAGCACGATACGCGTCAGCGGTGCGGTAACGGGAGCAGGGTTGGGGATGGCAGGTTCCATCACCTTGGCATTGGGCTCGGTGATGACCATCTGCAGGGCGTTCTCCTCACGCTTGTTCAGCAGGTAGAGGTACAGTTGCTCCTTGATTTTCTGCTGGCGGGTAACCTCGGTGATGGCCTTCTCATGCGACGGGTTGGCCGTCATGCTGCTCTGAGCATGGTTCTGCAGGCGTTGTGCCTGACCCTGACGGGTGCGAAGCGATCCCATGTAGTTGTCAAGGCTGGCCAGAATCGTTTTCTTCTGGGTGGACAGTGAGTTGATGAGTTCCTTCATGACGGGGTTCTCCGAACTCGAGGTAGCGGCAATCTTCTGATACTCCTGCATCGCCTCGTTGTATTGCTGGATCTGGTTCATGATACCAGCGTTGTTCATACCCGTGTTGGCGGGAATCAACTCGCCATTACCCATATTGGCGATGAAGCGGCGAATCTGAGAAGCCAGGTTGATTTCCAGTGTCACATCCTCGTTGTTGTTGATCTGTGCCATCGCGACGCCCTCGCTGCCCCACATGCGTGAGTTGACTGAGCCGGCGGTCAGCACTGCCACCTCGTTGTCCACGCCACTCAGGTCCTTTGACAGATCGGCAACGCGCTCGGCGATAAACGCCTCGGTGTTGCGGGCCACCTGGTTCATGTCGTTGATACCCTCTTGGTTATATGCCACTACCAGGGCATTGAGGATGTCGGCGCACATTTCGGCGTTCTGGCCGCGGATGGCGAGGTTGAGCACATCACTGTGTTGGTCGGCATTCTCGACCATGAGCGATGACGCCAGCGAGCGGGCCATGCTCGAGGGGTTGGTGATGTTGACAATGACGGTGTAGTCGATAAAGTTCTCGCCAAACTTCTTGGTCTTGGTGATGGCAACGGGACCAAACTCGGTGCTCACCTTGTTGCCAAAGTGCGCTTTCTTCCAATCGCCGTCATTGACTTTGAACTCAAACTCATCGTTGCTCTTGGGCACGATGGTCATCGAGAAGCCGCGGGTCACTTCCTTGAGCGGGGTGACCTGGACGGGTGTGTTCTTGTAGATGTTGACATCGCGCAGGAACATATGTCCGTAGTACTGAACATTGAGTCCCAACGAATTGACAACGATTTCCATGACTCTGGAAGAACGCAGTTTGTAGGGCTCGTTGGGGATGTAGTTAACCGTGTTCAGGCCCAGGTCGCTGAATGTCATCGACGGTGTGCCTTGGGCGCTGTCCTTGGAACGGATCAGGATAGAAGACCTAGCGATAAAGTACTGGGGCTGGGTCTTGGCATACAGATAGGCAATACTTGCGCAGACAATCATCGACAGGATGAACCAATACCAGTTGTAGGCACAGGCCATAAACAGGCGGTCCCACTTAATGCCGGTACGTGCGCGTTTTTTCTTCTTTTCGATGGCGGCATTTTTTGCAGCCAGATCTTCTTGGATTATTTGTTGCATAATTTGCTAATTTTGTTCTAAATATGGAGGCTATCGATGCTTTTCCGATAGCGAGACTACACATTACTGCATAATTCGCTGCAAATTTAGTGTAATTATCAAAAACAACAAATTTATCAATAATAAAAAAATATAAACAATGCCATAGTTTTAATGTAATTGAGCGGGGCGGAAACCTCATCAGGTCTCCGCCCCGCTTATGTTGTGGTGTCGTTATGTTACGACTGGTATAGGATTAGTCGATCTCCTCGTCTGCAGGATAGCCGCCCATCTCACGGATGGCGTTCTTCAGCATCACATACTGCTGGAACAGGTGGTTTACGGGGATTTCGTCCTTGGTGTAGTCGTGCATCGGGCTCTTCAGGAAGAAACTCAGGAAGCGCTGAATGCCGCAGCGGCCAGCACGGTGAGCCAGGTCCATGAGCAGACACAGGTCGAGGCACAAGGGAGCAGCGAGGATAGAGTCGCGGCACAGGAAGTTGATCTTGATCTGCATGGGATAGCCCATCCAGCCGAAGATGTCGATGTTGTCCCAACCCTCCTTGTTATCGTTGCGGGGAGGATAGTAGTTGATACGTACCTTGTGGTAGTAGTTGCTGTACAGGTCGGGCTGATTGTCGGCAACGAGAATCGACTCGAGCGTCGACAGTTTGCTGACCTCCTTGGTGCGGAAGTTGGCGGGCTCATCGAGGACGAGACCGTCACGGTTGCCCAGGATGTTGGTCGAGAACCAACCGTTCAGACCCAGCATGCGAGTGCCGATGATGGGAGCAAAACCGCTCTTCACCAGAGTCTGGCCAGTCTTGAAGTCCTTACCTGCGATGGGCACCTGGGTCTTCTCTGAGAGTTCCCACATGGCGGGAATGTCGACGGTGGTGTTGGGGGCACCCATGATGAAGGGGCAGTCCTCCATCAGTGCTGCATAGGCATAGCACATCGAGGGAGCAACCTTGTCAACTACGTTGTCCTTCATGGCCTGCTCCAGGGCAGCGATGGTGCCGTGGTACTTCATGTCGGGCTCTACGTAGATCTCGGTCGATGCGGCCCACAGAACAACCACGCGGTCAACACCGGTCTCCTTCTTGAAGTTGCGGATATCCTCGCGAATCTGCTCGGTCATGTCCCAGCGGTCCTTGCACTGCTTCACGTTGTCGCCGTCAAGACGCTTGGCGTAGTTCTTGTCAAAAGCAGCCTTCATGGGCTTGATCTTCAGCAACTCGTCCTTAACGGGCTCAATGTCCTTCTCCTTCAATACCTCGGCATTGATGGCGCTCTCATATGCGTTAGCGGGGTATACGTCCCATGCGGCAAACACGATGTCATCGAGGCTGGGCATCGAGACGATTTCATTATAATGTAAATACTTCTTGTTCTCGCCTTTTCCTACGCGAATCTTGTCATACTGTGTCATGCTGCCTACAGGCTTTGCAAGACCCTTGCGGGTCATCATAACACCAGTCATGAAGGTGGTGCTCACTGCACCCAATCCTACTACCATAATACCTAACTTGCCGGTAGCGGGCTTAACGATTTCTTTTGCCATAATTTTATTACAGTTAAATGTTTACGTTGATTTCAATGTTTTGTTTTGTCCCGTTGGCGACGGGGCTGAATGCTTGTCGTGAAGATTCCTCTCACAAAAAAACGGCGCTAAATTACACCCTTTTTTTGAATTCCGAAACTAAACGTATTGTAAAAATGCTTTAAAAAATATAATAATTAACCGAATTGGATAATATATGTTAAATTCACACCATTTGAGTGCTCAAAAAGCAAACGTATGTTAATGCTACCCCTCGTAAAAAAAGCGCGAAAATGCGATTTTTTTCGATCTTTGTGCGTTTGAGTCGCCTTGATAACATTTTTTAGCGATTGGTGTGGGGCGTTGGGCTTGGTCGCGTGCTGAATGCTGCGTTTTTGTCAACGTGAGTCGTCATCTGTGCTTGCTGCAATGTCCGCCTGATGAGGCTTCGGCGCCTGCGCTATTACAGGCAGGGCCGCCCATCGGCTTGATGGGGCGGTCCTGTGTTGTTGTTGTTGAATGGGATGCTGGTGTGACGTCACGATGCAAGAAAAGCCTCGGCGGTAGCGATGTCGTCGGCGTGATCCACGTCCACAATCTTGTCGATGCTATAAGCCTGGAGGTGATGGCCGGCGTCGACAAGCGCTCGCTGGAAGTTGCGCATGCGGCTGATTCCTTGCTCGATGCATTGGTCAAGCACATCAAAGGCCTTGTCGGTCATGGCGTAGATGCCGCCTGAGACGTATTTCGCTCCGTCCCATCGCTTGTCGCGGAAGGCGGTGATGCTCATCTCGTCGTCCACGTCGACCCACAGGGGCTTCTCGTCGTCGACAAATGGGGTCACGGCCCACATGCCGTCGTGGGTCTTATCGGCCTCAAAGGCTTCAATGTATGCCTTGAAATCCTGCTCGCGGAAGATGGTGTCGACGGTGGTCAGGCAGAATTTGCCCTCGGGTATCACCTGGCTCAGATGCCAGAAACTGTGCATCGAACTCGGTGTGGTCTTCACCACCAGGTTGAGGGGAATCGGCAGTTCCAGGCTCTCGAGATACTGGCGCACTTCGCTCATGTGTTCGTTGACGATGATGCTGATGCTCTCGGCATTGCAGCGAATCATCACGTTGATCAAGCGCCCGATCATGGGCTCACCCTGGAGTTCAACGAGCGGTTTGGGCTTGGCCACGCCTTCTTGGGCCAGTCGTGAACCTTCGCCAGCGGCGATTATCGCATAATTCATGTTGTAGAGATATTATAATGTGTAATGATGTTGTCTGTTAGAATTGGTCCAGCCAGTCTGTGACTTGGGTGACCCGTGTGATGGTGTGGGGATGGGTCTGCTGGTCCTCCTCGTCGGTCCATCCCTTGCCTTTGAGCCACAGGGCGTGACAACCGAGGCGCTCTGCTGGCTCAATGTCCTTGCGCAGGCTGTCGCCCACCACGAGCACGTGGTCCGGGGTGAGTTCCAGAGCGTCTACGCCGAGTCGGAACAGGGTGGGGTTGGGCTTGCGCACTCCCACCACGGCGCTCTCGATGATGCCCTTGAACAGGTGCCGGATGCCGTAATCGCGCAGCACCTCGTCGATGTTGCCGTAGAAGTTGCTCACCAGCATCAGCGGATAGCGCTCATGCAGCCTCTCGAGCATGGGGCGTGCCTCGTCGATGCAGCCGCGTGCGGCTTGGTCGCAGTAGGCGGCGATCGCGTCGACCCATTGTTGGCGCAGGTCGGTGTCGTAGTGCTCGGGCAGATAGTCGATTTCCAGGGCCACCTTCTTGCGCAGCAGGGTGTGGAAGTTGTCTTGAGGCAAGATGATGCGCTCGCGGGCAAGGGCGCGTTCGCCCTCAACGTATGCGTTGCGGAAGGTCGCTTTGTCGATAGGCACTTGAGCGTGCTGGTAACCTTGCCACAGCACCTCGCTCCAGTGCACGCCGCGGCTGTCTAGTGTGCCGCCGTAGTCAAAGATGATTCCCTCGATCATGGTTGTCGTCTTGCGGTTATTCGCTCTTGGTCAGATCGAGTTTCACGTTGTCGCGGCCTCGGTCCTGGAACAGTTTGGGCAGTGGATTCTGGTGGGCCTCGTCATAGCGGACGCGGTTGCGGCACACGTCGATGGCCGTGTAGATGGCATGGCGCATCGATGACTCGTTGGCGATGCCTTGGCCAGCGATGTCATAACCGGTGCCGTGGTCGGGACTGGTGCGCACGATGGGCAGACCTGCGGTGAAGTTAACGCCCTCGTCCATCGCTATGGTCTTGAAGGGGGCTAAACCTTGGTCGTGATACATGGCGAGCACACCGTCAAAGCGCCTGTAATGGCGCGCGCCAAAGAAGCCGTCGGCGGCATAGGGGCCAAAACATTGCACGCCATCCTCGTCGAGCGATTGCTGCATGGCGGGCAGGATGATGTCATGCTCCTCGGTGCCGAGGATCCCGTTCTCGCCTGCGTGAGGGTTGACGGACAATACGGCAATGCGGGGGCCGTCGATGTTGAAGTCGCGCTTCAACGATGCGTTAAACAGGCGCAGTTTCTCGCGGATGCCTTCGACGGTGAGCGACGTGACGACTTGCGACAGGGGCACGTGGATGGTGGCTAAGGCAACACGCAGGCCGCTGGTGCACAAGATCATCAATGCCTTGTTTCCATCGCCGGCGGCGCTTTCCAGATACTCGGTGTGGCCCGGGAAATGGAATTGGTCGCTCTGGATGTTTTCCTTGCTGATGGGGGCGGTTACCAGCGCGTCGATAAGGCCTGACTTCAGGTCACGCACGGCACTTTCGAGCGCCAAAAAGGCGGCTTGGCCTGCTTGCTTGCTGGGGTGACCCAGTTCCACCTTGATTTCCTGATCGATGCATTCTACCAGATTGGGCATGTTCTCCTTGAGGTTGCGGGCACTCTTGGTGTGGTTGATCTGGAAGCCCGGCAGGTTGCAGGCGTTACGGTGATAACTCACAACCTTGCTCGAACCATAGATGACAGGTATGCACAGGTCCATCATCTCTGGTATGCCCACGGCTTTCAGTGCCACTTCGATGCCGATGCCGTTGGTGTCACCAATGGTGATGCCGACTTTGAGTCGGTTGCTGTTATTGTTTTCGCTCATTATCTTATTAATATCTTATTAATGTCGTTTCTATGTGATTAATATGCTTGCTCTTATAGTTTCAACTTGCAAAGATAAGCATTTATTCCCATCCTTGCAACATCGTGCCCGATTAGGCATCATGTGATTGTAATTTTATTCAGAATATATATTAATGAAAGTCGAAATAAAATGCCCTATTTCTTTGCGGCGGTAACCCGATTCAACAGGTAGTGATGAGCCATGCTCAGGGCCAATGCGATGACGAAATAGATGGCAACCGTCATGGCAAACGGGAGGCTGCTGCCCACAAACGAGTGATAGCACACCATCCTCACGAGCGGGTGGATGACAAAGATGCTCGGCGATAACACGCCCAGCCATGCGATGACCCGCAGGGTGAACAGCCTGACGACGCAGATGCCGGCAAGCGCGGTGACAACCTCCGTTAGCGGAGTCAGCCACTTGACCGTCAGGCACAGCAGCAGGCCCGCTAGCAACAGCGGCAGTCCTAGCAGCAACCAGCGCTTGCCGATGCCGTCGGCTTGGGGCGTCCTGGCCATGATCATGCCCAAGACAAACGGCGCGCCCCATCCCATAAAGTTCTGCCTGGCCCACCACATGAAGTCGTCATTTGTGCAGTAGAGCGTGAAGTACTGGAAGCCGATAAACGCTGCCAGCAGCATCCACAGGTGGGCGGTCCTGACCCTGCGAAGCGCCACAAACAGCAGGTACAGTTGCAGAATCACGCCAAAAAACCAATACACCCCAGGCTCCATAATCAAGCCATTATCCCCGTAACTGAACAGGTTGATCGTAAACGAGCACTGGGCAATCACCGAGAGCAGATTGTGAGGCTCGCCATAGCCAAAATGATAGATCAGCACAAATAATAAATATACAGGAATAAGCAGCAGCCACAACTTCGTGGCATGGCGCTTGACATAGAGCCTCTGGTCGATGGGCTGCCCGCCATATTTCCGTGTCAAGCCATAGCCGCTCAGCATCAGGAACACAGCCACGCCAATCCATCCCGCAAACGCGAAGCAGTGCCACACCGACGGCACTGGCCACAACCGCGACAGAAACGCGTCGGTATAGGCCTGATGGTATCCCATCTCGTTGCAGTAACTGCTCAACACATGGTCCACATAGTTGTGGATCATGATCAGCGTGATGGCATACCCCTTCAGGTTCAGGCTTTGTTCTTTGGTCAGGTTCATATCTTCAGGTTTCGCAACAGCGTTTCGATACACAAAATTAGTGATAAATCCCACATCGGCAAAAGCCTGCCGCACATTTTTGCGCCAACCGGGGACAAAATGCTAAACAGGCCCCCATTATCCATAAGGCCGACCAGTCCCGATCACAAGTTCCGGAAAATGCCAAAACTCCCCATTTCATCGAAGCAAATCAAGAATTTCAACTTTTTTTCGCCGCGCGATTAGCGTTTCCTCAGCAGTGACTGCTCTTTTCATTTCCAACACGTTAGGCCGTCCAGGACCGATTGACCGCCGAAAAAATGTGTTTTTGCCGCTATCATTTTTACCGACAAACTTGTGTACATCGCAGAAAAAACTTACTTTTGCAATTCAAATGTATGCGTCAGGCGCGCTCGTTCACACGTGCGCGCGACCACGACGACGCGAGACATTCCTTAGGTAACTGGTTGTAAATGACTACTGTGATAGTGTCCCCAGCCTTACCCGCTCTCCACCCCAGCCGCCGCCTCCCCAAGAGACGGTGACCCTCCCCGTTTTCTCGCGACACCAACTTTTGCAATGAAGAAAGATTTAATTACCGTCACGTCGCCGTTGCTGCCAGACCTCGACGAGTTCAACCAGATGCTGCGTGAGATATGGGAAAGCCGTTGGATCACCAACAATGGCTCTTTCCATAAGCGCCTCGAGGCAGCACTGTGCGAGTACCTCAAGGTGCCCTATATCAGTCTGTTCACCAATGGCACTTTGCCGCTCATCACGGCATTGCAGGCATTGAATATCAGTGGCGAGGTGATTACCACGCCCTATAGTTTTGTCGCGACTACCCACTCCTTGTGGTGGAACGGCATCAAGCCTGTGTTTGTAGATATTGATCCGGCGACTGGCGGCATCGATCCGGACCGGATTGAGTCGGCCATTACGTCACGCACGACTGCCATCATGCCCGTTCATGTCTACGGCAAACCCTGCCGTACTGCTGAGATTCAGGCGATTGCCGACAAGTATGGCTTGCGCGTAATCTACGACGCCGCTCATGCCTTCGGCATCGAGGTCGACGGTATGAGCATTCTCACCGAGGGGGACATGTCCACCTTGAGTTTCCATGCCACCAAGGTCTACAACACCATCGAGGGCGGCGCCCTCATCGTGCACGATGCCAAGATGAAGCAGCGCATCGACTACCTGAAGAACTTCGGCTTCGCCGGTGAGACCGAGGTGGTCGCTCCTGGCATCAATGGCAAGATGGATGAGATGCGCGCAGCCTACGGGCTGTTGAACCTTCGCCAGGTCGACGCCTGCATCGAGGCCCGCCATCAGGTAGCCATCCGCTACCGAGAGGCCTTGAGGCAAGTCCAAGGCATCGATTTCTGGGACGACATGCCTGGTGTGCGCCACAACTACAGTTACTTCCCCATCTTTGTCGATGCCGATAAGTATGGCATGACCCGCGACGAGTTGTACTACAAGATGCGCGACCAAGGCATCCTTGCCCGGCGCTACTTCTACCCGCTCATCAGCACCTTTTCCACCTACCGAGGCCTGCCCAGCGCCTCGCCCGACAACCTCCCCGTCGCTACCCGCATGGCCGACACCGTCATCTGCCTCCCCATGCACCACCAACTCACCGACACTGACCTCTCCCGCATCCTAAATTGCATTATGAAATGAAAAATTTATTGATTATTGGAGCCCGAGGTTGGGGACGCGAAGTGTTTGGAATGCTGCCTGATTGTCAAGGCTATGGAACAGAATTTGTTGTCAAGGGTTTTCTTGATGATAAAGTTGATGCATTGGAGAATTACGAAGGATATCCTCCGATCATTGACAGTGTGGAGCATTATGAACCTCACAAAAATGATGTTTTTGTATGTGCTTTAGGTGAGCCCAAGTGGAAGAAATACTATGCTGAAATTATGGTGTCTAAAGGCGGCAAATTCATAAATCTCATCCATAAAAATGCTTTTATTGGCAAAAATACTAAACTGGGAAAAGGCTGTATCATCTCAAGAGAAGCTAGTGTTTCATGTGATGTAGTTGTTGGCGATTTCGTAACACTGCAGCGATTGTCTACAATTGGTCATGATTCTAGAATTGGTAATTATTGCCACATGGGCACTTATTCTTTTATGGGTGGATACTCAATCATGGAGGATCTTTCAATGATTTATACAAGAGGCACACTAATCCCACATAAGAGACTAGGTGAAAGTGCTGTCCTCGGCGTTGGATCTGTTGCGATGACAAATGTTAAAACTGGGACTACTGTTATTGGTATCCCAGCAAAAGTTTTGAAAATTTAAACTTTGAATTTGAATTATGAATCTAAATGAATTTATTTCTAAATTTGCAGAACAATTAGAAATCGAGGATGTTGGTTCTATTCAACCAGAATCATTCTTTAGAGAGTTGCAAGAATGGAGTTCTTTGTCGATACTAGAACTCATCGTATTGTATGATGAAGAATTTGGGAAACAAATTGGTGATGGGGATATTGCAAAATGCAAAACCATAGCTGATTTGTACAATCTGGCAATTGGATAAGTGAGTATGGCGATACTTCGTTATAAAGGTGTCGGTATCTCGGCTATGGCTGCCTGTGTGCCGAAAACGATAATCAATAACTACGAATATACGGACTTTTTTCCTGAGGATCAAGTAAAAGAAGTCGTAGATAAAATCGGAGTTTTTGAACGAAGATTTGCAGATGACACAACTTGTTCCTCAGACTTGTGTTATGCAGCGGGTGAACGATTGATTGCCGATAATAATATAAACCGAGAGGAAATCGATCTTCTGGTTTTTATTTCTCAAACCCCGGACTACAGGATGCCTGCTACATCTATCCTACTGCAAGAGAGACTAGGGTTGTCTCATTCATGTATAGCCTTTGATATCAATTTGGGTTGTGCTGGATTCTGCTATGGCTTATCTGTAATATATGCCATGATGCAGAGCGGATGCATTAGGAAGGCTCTTTTGCTAGATGGTGAAACTCGTTCGAAAGTATATTCCCCGAAAGACAGGCGTAGTGCTTTTATCTTTGGAGATGCAGGAGTCGCTGCTTTAATTGAACGTGACGAAAGATTTGGTGATAGCTGGTTCTCTCTGAATAGTGATGGATCTCGAAGCGATTTGATTATGATCAAAGGAGGTGGTTATCGGTATCCGAGTAGTGTAGAAACGTTGAAGGAGAGGGTAGTTGACGAATATGGCAACATTCGCAGTGACGAGCAAGGCTATATGCGTGGTGGCGATGTTTTCCAATTTGTGATTCGAGAAATTCCTCGAGATATAAAAAAAACATTAGAGTTTTCTGGAGTCTCAAGAGATGATATCGATTTTATTGTTTTTCATCAAGCAAATAATTTTATTAATTCTTATATCGCCAAGAAAATGAAGCTTGATGAGAGTAAGATTCCTTCAACTATTGCAAAATATGGCAACACATCTTCTGTGTCAGTACCACTAACAATTGTCAGTGAATTACAGAATCAATTAGTGGACAAAAAGACACTATTATTGAGCGCATTTGGTGTTGGCATGTCTTGGGCAACAGCCATAGTGTCTTTTGATAATTGTAAGATAAGCGATATAGTTGAAATATGAATTTCAATCCCTTTTCTTTGTCAGGCAAAACGGTAGTTGTTTCAGGAGCCTCTTCTGGTATTGGGAAACAGTGTGCTATTGATTGCAGTAAAATGGGCGCTAAGGTCGTTCTCTTGGCTCGAAATGAAAAACGATTGAAAGAGACACAGGAGCAAATGACTGGCGATGGACATTTGTCATTTTGCCTTGATTTAACAGATTTCTCACTTGTCGAAAAAACGGTTGGACAAATTGTTGTTGAAGTGGGGCCTATTGATGGCATAATAAATTGTGCGGGAATATCAACAACGAGGTCTTTGAAGTTGACAGATGCTCAGATGATGGATGACTTTTTCCATACTAATGTCTATTCTGCAATAGCACTCTCAAAATTCTTTTGTAAAAGAGGCAATATAAATAAGACTGGGGCTAGTATTGTTTTTCTTTCATCCGTTATGGGGGTTGTCGGAGAAAAAGGTAAGTCATTATATTCGATGACTAAAGGTGCATTACTCTCTACTGCACGTTCTTTGGCTTGCGAATACGCAGAAAGGAAAATACGTTTCAATTGTATCTCACCTGGGGTTGTTATAACTCCAATAAATCAAAATCTGCCTCATATCAGTAACCCAACACAACGTAATGAATTGGAATCAAAGCATTTGCTTGGCTTTGGTGAGACGACTGATGTATCGAATGCTTGCATCTTTCTATTGAGTGATGCTTCTCGATGGATAACTGGGCAGAATCTCATTGTTGATGGTGGGTATACAGTTAGATGAAGCTAATAGAATCTCCATGAGACGAATTAGTGAATTGATGGAGTCTTATAGACAGCTCGAATGCCGGAGTCGCTGAAGCAAAAGACTGTTAAAGGCGTAGCCTGGACCTCGCTGGACCAGGTGGCGACACTTGGCTTTGGCTTTGTCATTGGAGTGATTCTGGCGCGAATCCTTAGCCCTGACGATTATGGCTTGCTGGCCATGATTGCTGTCTTTAATGCAATCGCTTTTGCGTTTATCAACAGCGGCTTTGGCAATGCATTGATTCGGAAGCCGGACCTAACCGAAAATGATAACAGTACGGCTTTTTATTTCAATATTGTGGCTGGAGTAGTGATGGCCGGAGTGATTTGGCTGATTTCGCCGCTGGTTGCTATGTTCTATGATAAGCCGATTCTGTGTCAGCTTTTACGAGTTGAAGGTTTGCTATTAATTATCTCATCATTCACTATTGTCCAGAATGCCCAGCTGACGCGTGCCTTGAATTTCAAGGCCAAGATGATTATCAACGTAGCCTCTCAAGTCTTGGCTGGCGCGATTGCAATTGTTGCTGCTTATCGGGGCTTTGGGGTGTGGTCATTGGTGATCCAGCATATTGCCAGTGGCATTATTCGGATGATATTGTTGTGGATGCTATCACCTTGGCGTCCTCGTGGAAAGTGGAGTAAGAAGTCATTCAGTTATCTGTGGGGTTATGGTTCAAAGCTGCTGGCATCGGGTCTGCTCGACACGATTTATGGTAATATCTATCCGATTGTGATTGGTAAGTTTTATTCGGCAGCCGATTTGGGGCAATATACCCGTGCCAAGCAATATGCTGCTATGCCTTCTACGAGCCTCACTGGTGTCATTCAGCAGGTAACCTTCCCAGTCTTGAGCCAGATTCAAGACGATGACCAGCGATTGGGCAATAACTACCGCCGCATGCTGCGGTTCACGGTGTTTATCGTCTTTCCAATCATGATTGGCATGGCGGTCTTGGCTTATCCGCTTGTCATTACTCTGGTTACAGACAAATGGGCGCCGTGTGTGCCTTATCTGCAGATTATCTGCTTCTCGTCGATGTGGTACCCAGTGCATGCCATCAACTTGAACCTGCTGCAGGTGAAAGGGCGCAGTGACCTGTTTCTGCGTCTTGAAATCATCAAGAAGATTCTCATTACAGTGGTGGTCTTTATTTGTGTACCCTTTGGTATCATAGGCATTTGTTGCGGTAGTGTATTTATATCACTGGCCTGCCTGGCGATCAACACCTACTATACAGGCAAGCTGATTAATGTGGGCTTTGTGCGTCAGATGTTGGATATGACACCCACCTTGCTTGCATCGCTGGCCATGGGGGCGGTTGTGTACTTCGCTGTAATACCCTTCGACAGCGATTGGGTGAAACTGGCCGTGGGCATTCCCCTAGGAATGGTGATTTATCTTGCCATCGCCAAGGTCTTCCGCATGCCTGAGCTGCAAGAAGCCCTCGACATCATCCACCGAAGATAGTTTTTAATCGACAAGTCGATTAAAAAGTTTAGAGTTTAGGGTTTAGAGCTTAGAGAACTGAATATGAATTAAATCGGCTTAATCCCAATAATCCGTCGACAGTTCAGAATGGATGCGGATGCCAACTAGAGACTAATTAATGACTAAAAACTAATAACTAAGAACTAAAAACTAATAATGAGTGGTGATCCTTTAGTATCAATACGTTGTACAGTGTATAACCATGAGCCCTTTTTGAGGCAGTGCCTGGACGGCTTTGTGATGCAAAAGACGACCTTCCCCTTTGAGGCCATCGTCCATGACGACGCCTCGACCGATGGCTCCGCTGCCATCATCCGCGAGTATGCTGAGAAATACCCAGACATCATCAAACCCATCTACGAGACCGAGAACCAGTACCGCAAAGGAACAATCGGCAAAATCATGGATGCCGCCATACACCCTAACGCTAAATATATAGCCACTTGTGAGGGTGACGACTACTGGACAGATCCCAACAAACTCCAAATCCAAGTGGATTTTTTAGAGTCCCATCCCGACTTTTTCTCGTCAAGCCATAATTACTCTGTTTATCACGAAGATACCAAAATAACAGAACATGGACGAGAACGTTTTGTAAATTTGTCTTATGATATTTGGGGAGAGGAAGAGTATTATGCATTCACGAATGATGATTACTATAATATATGGTTCTTACAGACTTTGACTACCGTTAGAAGAAATATTAAGTTCATTGATGATGAGGTAAGGAGTCAGTTTCCTCAGTTTTTTGATTACATTAGCTTTTACTATATCACGAAGAAAGGCAAGTGTGCTTTTTTCAAAAGAGACATGGCTACATATCGAGTTCACAAGGGAGGAGTGTGTTCTGGTAGTGATATTGTAACATGGAATGAGAATTACTTAAAAAACTGCTATGTCCTCTATGGTCTGGAAAAGGACAATCGCGTGATTCCAAGCATGAATAGGAGCTTTGTAAATTTGGTCATTCAGTTGCTTAAAGATGGACAGTATAAAAGAGTTTATTTTGTATTAAAGAGGCATAATAATAGTATCTCAATTAAGAATTCTATTTCTTGTGTGTTTTTGTTTTTGAGAAGATTATCAGAGTTTTTGCATTAGATGATTATTGCGGAAAACAACAAGTATCAATCCTGTTATGATATACTCGTTTTATTCTCTTATTGTTTTTGTTGGTTGTATTATTACTGTCTGTAGTATTATTTATCAATTATTATGGGGCTCCTCTATTGAGAAGGAAAAAACCTTTAAATAACAAAATAATTAATCAGTGATGTGTATTTTATACATTTTTGATAGAATTGTTATACATCAGTCTTAGACATGTAAAATATGATTCCTAAAATTATACATTATACTTGGTTTAGTGGTGATCCATTTCCTGAATTGATTCAAGAGTGTATTGATTCGTGGAAGAAATGGATGCCTGATTACGATTTCAAGCTATGGGACATGGCTTCAGTACATGACATTGATTCCGTCTTTCTAAAAGAAGCTTTGAAAGAACGGAAATGGGCTTTTGCTGCTGACGTTGTTAGACTATACGCTGTGTATCATTATGGAGGCATATATCTGGATACTGACGTTATGGTACATAGAAGCTTTGACTCTCTCTTAAACCAGCAGGCTTTCATCGGTCGCGAAAACTCTATCCACGTTCATGGTAGTTCAACAGATGTTTACCTCTCGTCACATTGTTTTGGAGCCGAGAAAGGTCATCCATTTATTGGTAGATGCCTTAGGTACTATAATGGAAGACATTTTATTACATCTGAAGATAAATCGTTGCCTATGCCGTTGAAATATGATACTACTTTGCTGCCATTCATTCAGAGTGAATTAGCATCTCAGATAGGATATGATAGCTCTGTATTGATGAATAAAACCCAAAACTGTGAAGGTGGTTTAGTCATACATCCATCTGAATTCTTTGATTGTGTATCTCAACAGGACAATTCCTTCTGTCGTCATTTTGCATTGGGTGGTTGGCGGGAAAGATCACGAAATGAAATTCAATATACAATAGCGTATAAAATACAATGGAGAATTGAATATGTTGTGCGTTATATTTTGAATAGATTTGGTTATTTAATGATTCGGAAAAGATAGGGAGTGTGTTTGTGATAATAGCGTTACTCTTAACCACTGTTTATGAGTAACAAGGAAAATGAATCAAGTGTTTTTGTCATTTATTGATATATCACAGTAACGACATAACACCGATGAAAAAGAAGTTGTTATTTGTGATTGATTCGTTGGGTAGTGGGGGGGCTGAGAAGAGTCTCATCTCTCTATTGCCGCTGATAGATTACACTCGATATGATGTAGATTTGGTCATTTTTGATCGTGGCGGAGTGTATGAAAAATATCTCCCACGGGAGGTGAACATTATTGATTATCAATTGTATGAAAAGAACCTGTTAGGCCAGATTAAGAAAGTGCTCTGTCATGCTTTGTTGTCCCCTCAATTGAGGTTGAACAAGAAACGTCATGGGGCAGAGATACACTGGCGCACCATGTACCGCTTCTACCATGATTTTCCTGGTGAGTATGATGCTGCAATCGCTTATCAACAAGGCGTCCCGACTTTCTTCGTTGCGACGAAGGTGAATGCGAAGAAGAAATTGGCCTGGATCAATGCTGATATTTTTGCTGCAGGGTATGATTTGGAGTATTGCCGGCAGTTTTATGAACAGATGGATTCCATAATTGCAGTTTCAAAGAAACTGGAGAATCTGCTATGCGCTAAAACTCCGTGGATGATGGATAGACTGATTTGTGTGTATGATATTATCAATCCTGATGTGATAGTCAGCCTTGCAAAAAAAACGGTTCAAGACATGACTATTTCAAGAGGAGAAATGGCCATTGTTACTGTAGGGCGTCTTACAAGACCAAAGAATTATCTTCTTGCCGTTAATGCCGCTAGAATCCTTAAAGATAAAGGATTGAAGTTTAAATGGTACTTTGTCGGTGAAGGAGAGATGCGCCGAGCAATTGAAATGAGGATTAAGGACAATGGCCTTCAAAATGAAGTCATTCTGTTGGGATTTAAAGAGAATCCATATCCCTATATGGCAAAAGCGGATGTCTATGTGCAGACATCTACTTTTGAAGGGTTTGGCTTGACAATAGCTGAAGCCAAGATTCTTCATAGACCTGTCGTGAGTACTGATTTTGATATTGTCCATGATCAGATTACTGATGGCCAAAATGGTCTGATTGCCGAGATGACCCCCGAAAGTGTCGCTGAGAAGATACTGAAGCTGTTATACGATGACTCGTTAAGAAGCAAGATTATACATAATCTTGAGAAGGAGAATAACACGACATCATCAACCGAAATCCAGAAGTTTAACCAGTTGATTGAATCTTGAGATGATCATCAGGACAATTACATGCCATCATTCTTATAATCACGGGGCAATGCTACAGGCATATGCCCTAGCAAAGTATTTGCAGTCCCTAGGGCATGATGTTGCTGTAATTGATTATAGGCCAGAATACCAGCCGGGTCATAAGGTAGATCCCTCTTTTGTAATGGGTATCGGATTTTTGGGGCTATATGGTATCCGCCATCTATATAGATTGTACAAAAGAATTCAGGCCCCCAGACGGAGTGCTTATTATGAACTGGAGCAAGCTCGTAGGGATGCTTTCGAGCAGTTTTTCCGTGAGTATATTCCACTTACCAATGAGCAGTATAAGTCCGCCAAGCAGTTAGTGGCAAATCCTCCTGATGCGGATTTATATATTGCGGGTAGTGACCAGATATGGAATACGAACTTAAAAAATGGCCGGGATGCCGCTTACTATTTGGGTTTTGGCTCTCCTAAACGTAAAATCAGCTACGCTGCTAGTTTTGCGACTCAAGAATTGAACGGGAGATTTAAGGGCTTTGTTCGTCGTCAATTGTCGAATTTTGATTCAATTAGCGTCAGGGAACAGTCAGGTGTGAGCATTCTGGAATCTTTGGGTTATAGTGGCGTCACAGTAGTTGACCCGGTGTTTCTACTTCAACGTCACGAGTGGGACGCTACACTCAATGAATTTGAAGATGGCGTAGATAGTGAGCACGAAGACTATGTCTTGACATATGATTTTGAGTTAGTAGAAAGTGTCATTGCTCCCATTGCTAAAAGGTTATCGTCTCTCTTAGGTTGCAAGATTTATTCTGTGGGTCCCAAAAATTATGAATATGCCGATAGATCATTTGTGTGCTGCTCACCTTTGAAATTCCTCTCGTTGATCAAGCATGCTCGTTGTGTAATAAGTAATTCTTTCCATGGCACGGCATTTTCTATGATTTATGACAAAGACTTTTTCGTTGTCAAACGAAAAGATGGTCTTAATTCACGAATGCAAGATCTGCTTGGTTGTTATGGTCTTTCAGATAGGTTGATTGAGGAGTGTGCGGATCAGAACGTTTTGGGAAAACATATTGATTATAGTCTTGTAAAGCCATTGCTGGATCAAGACATCGACAAATCAAAAACGTTTTTGCAGCAGCAAATTAATGCTGTAAATAATCGGCTTTGAATCTTTCATATATCTCGTTCTGATTGATAATGGGCGGTGGTGACCAGCGGATTGCGAAGAATGCGGTGATGCTGTATGTCCGCATGTTCTTGACGATGATTGTGGGGTTGTATACCTCGCGTGTCGTCTTGGCTGTGCTGGGCGTGGAGGATTATGGCACCTACGGCGTCGTGGGGGGCATCGTGGCCATGATCGGCTTCCTGAACGCCTCGATGAGCGGTGCGACAAGCCGTTTCTTGACCTTCGAGTTGGGCAAGGGTGACGAGAAGCGTCTGGCCGATACGTTCTCCAGCGCGTTGATCATCCACATCGGTATCGCGATACTGGTCCTGATACTAGCCGAGACGGTTGGACTGTGGTTCTTGTGCAACAAGCTGGTGATTCCTGAAGGACGTATGCCTGCGGCCCACTGGGTCTATCAGCTGAGCATCGCAAGTGCCATGATCTGGATTACCCAGTCTCCCTATAATGCCACGATCATTGCGCATGAGCGGATGGATGTGTATGCTTATGTCGAGATCCTCAATGCCGTTCTTAAGCTGCTGATTGTCTATCTGCTATCCATCGGAAACTTTGACAAACTGATCCTCTATGCCACGCTGGTATTCCTGGTCAGCGTGCTGATCAGGTTGATATACCGCATCTATTGCGTGCGCCACTTCAGTGAATCCCACCTGCATTGGGTCTGGGACAAGTCGATATTGAAGCCGATGCTGGTCTATAGCGGCTGGAACCTGTATGGCGCGTTGTGCCTGACCACGCGGCAGCAGGGCACCAATTTCTTGATCAACATCTTCTTTGGCGTGGTCTTCAACGCGGCGTCGAGTGTGGCGACCACCATCCAGGGTGTTGTGAAAGGTTTCACCTACAGCTCGACATTCGCATTCAGGCCCCCTATCATCAAGGCCTATGCCCAGGGGAGTTTTCAAGAGATGATGCGCCTGATGAAGTCGGCCATGTCGTTGTGCATCTTCTTGTCATTGCTGGTTTCCCTGCCCTTGTATATTGAGATAGAGTATGTGATGGGCTTGTGGCTGGTCAATCCACCCGTGATGGCTGTTGAATTTGTGCGGCTGTTGATTGTTTCGGCCTTCTTTGCGTTAATTACATTGATTTTCACTATAGGTATTGAGGCGACTGGATATAACCGGCAAATGAATATCTACACTGGATCCATTTTCATGCTTACTATTCCCGTCATGTATTTGTTCTTCAAACTTGGCTATGGTGTCCTGTACTCCTATTATTGCATTTTAGGCGCCAATATCCTGATCTTCTTGTCCAATATGGTGATCTGCAAACATTTGGTGCCGCCACTTAGGCTAATGGACTACATGTGGCTATTCCTGAAGAGTGCCCTGGTGATCGTCCTGTCCGTACTGCCAGCCATCTATATAGTTAGGAATTATGATGCGGGCTTCTTGAGGCTTGTAGTCAACACTGCCGTCATTTTGTTCCTGTGTTCGACGCTCTCCTACTGGCTGGTACTCGACAGCACTTCAAGGTCATTTTTGCGCCAGAAGCTGCAATCAGTGGTCAAGAAGATCCATAAATGACCTATTATTGGCTAAAGTTTTTAAGAGATGCCTACAATATCAGTTATCATACCTGTTTATAACACCGAGCGTTTTCTAGCGCGCGTTATAGAGAGCGTGTTGGCTCAGACATTCACTGACTTTGAGCTGATACTCGTTGATGACGGATCGACAGATGCGAGCGGAGAGATCTGTGACCGGTATGCTGGAGCCGATAATCGGGTTCGCGTTATCCACTCGAGTAATCATGGCGCCAGTGCGGCGCGCAATCGAGGCATCGAGGTGGCCTCTGGGCTGTGGCTCACGTTTATTGACTCTGACGATTATGTGTTGCCTGAGTATTTGGGCAACATGTGCGATAACGGCTCGAAGTATAACAGCGACCTGGTGATGACAGGCCAGCAGCGTATCAGCGAGAATGATCCCAGCAAGAATGTGGTGCGGGACTGGCCCGAACTGGCTGTTGACAGGGATCATATCGAGGAATTGTACAATCAGAACATCCTTCAGTACCAGAAAGGGCCCGTCATCAAGCTCTATAAGAATGAAATCATCAAGAAAAACAAGGTGCGCTTTGACGAGAAGCTGAGTCGTGGCGAGGATGCCTTGTTTGTCTATTCCTACCTGCCATATTGCCAGCGAATGAGTGTTGTGCCCGGTGCAAACTACATATATTGCCTCAGGGAAGGCTCACTCATGTCACAGCTGTCCGCCAGATTTGAGGTGGAGCTGTACGGCTATGAGCGCATGAAAGCCCAATTGATGCCGCTCACCAGCATGAAGCATCCCTATCCCAAGCAGTTCCTGATCTATTGGTTTGACCGCGTCATCAATTCCCTGTACAGCCTGAGCAAAGGCTATACCCGTGAAGAAAGGATAAAACTGCTGGGCGAACTGGATTATGGGATATACAAGAAATGGAAAGAACCTGTCTCGTGGCGTGACGGCATCAAGAAGAAGTTGCTGTGTAGCAGGTGTTTTAAGTTATATGATCTGATTACCGGTTCCGGTATGCCTCAATAAGAAGATGCCTAAGCAAATCTCAGTTGTCATACCCGTTTACAACGTGGAGCAGTACCTGCGCCAATGCTTGGATAGCCTGGGCGTGCTGGGGCGCGAGGATGTCGAGGTCATTCTCGTCAATGATGGCAGTACCGATGGCAGTCGGGCAATTTGTGCGCAATACCAGGAGCGCTACAGTAACGTCATCTTGATTGACAAGCAGAATGGCGGCCTGAGCGATGCCCGTAACAAGGGCACCGAAGCGGCCACCGGCGAGTACATCTGCTATGTCGACAGCGATGATTGGCTCGAACCTGATGCAATCAACACATTATATGAGTATGCCATAGCCAATGATTGCGAGATCGTCCAGGGCAGTTTCTACTACGCCTTCAATGACTATCTGGAGCATAACGACCGGTACTTTAAGGCCGATGACGCCCCCTTTGTCATGACGCGTGAGGAGGCGATGAAGCAACTGCTCAAGAACCTGTATGTGAAGAACTTTGCATGGGGAAAAATATATAAAACGTCTATAGCAAAAGCACATTATTTTCCCTTTGGAAAATATTTTGAAGATAGTTACTGGCAATTCCTTATGATTCATGATTGTGAACGATATGGAGTTATTTGCGAGCCTTTGTATTATTATCGTCAAAGAAGAAGTAGTATCTCTGGTGGTCTTGGCGCGAATTATATTGATTTAATTAAAGGCAATGAAACCAGACTTTCATTCATAAGCAATCACTATCCCGATCTGACTGAACTGGCAGCCGATGTCTTATGGAGGAATTCTTTTGTTATGCGCGAGCGAGGAAAGAATATGGAGTTAATATTTCAGAAAATTCATGCCAACTACTCGCCACTGTTAAGTTCAGACTTGCGGAATTCATTGCTTTATAAGTTAGTTGATAGAAAGTCTTTATGGTTGCCGCTCTATATGTTTTTAAAGCGGCTTAATGCTTTTATTCGCCGTAAACCGCTAAAGAAAATGAATTATCCCGAATGAACTATGCTTTTAATCACATAGAAGACATGTTTAGTGTCATTGGCAAGGCAGGAGTTCAATATCTTGTTTTACGCAACTTTGATAACTTGCTCGAACCGGAAGTTTATGTTGATGGACATGGTGATATAGATATGTTATGCTATGATTCACAACAGATTGTTAATCTGATTAATGCTCAACCTCTGACACAAGACAAAATGGGTATGCGGGGAGATGGGGTCCATTATTTTATTGAAGTGGGCGGGAAACCTGTGAAACTTGATTTGCGTTATCTCGGGGATGGATATTATTGCACACAATGGGAGCAAGACATGTTGGACCGAAGGGTTGCGCGAGATTGTTATTTTGTTTTGAATGAGGTAGATTACTTTTATTCTCTTATTTATCACGCTATTTTGCAAAAACGTTCCTTTTCTAATGAATATAGGTCACGCCTATTGCAGATGTCAAAACAATTAGGCTTGTATGTTGATGACCCAAGTGAGAAGGTGTTTATCAACCTATTACAGATCTACATGAGAAATAAAGGGTATCGTTTTTCTTATTCTCAGGATTACTTAGTGCCAAATCGTTTTCATTTGGTCGATCGTAGACTTGTTGAAAGGAACAATGCGCTTCAATGGAAGCACTTTTTGTCTGATACAAAAGTCAATGCTATTGAGTGCTTGGTAAAGGTTAAGCATTTCTTCACTCGTTAATTCAGATGGACTTCAGTCTGTTACAAGAACATACGGTAGATATTTATCAGTTGAAGAGTCACGACTGCAAGGTTGAGAAAGTCCCTGCGCGATCGTTACTCGCTCCCCAGCGTTTTGACCTGTTTGCAAAGCTCTTCTACATCTCTAACCTCGAGAACGACAGGGATAATGCATTAAAGGTGTACAACGAGCACATCAAGGCATTCAATCCCGATGGCAAAGAGCCGGGGCGTGAAGACAAGAATGGTGTCAATGATTTTGTGGCCGCATTTGACCATATCATCGATCAGTTCAGGAATCATGAGTTTGACGATACCATTTCCATCATTCCTGTTGACAAGAATGGTGTGATCCTTGACGGAGCTCATCGAGTTGCAGCATTGGCTTATTTTAACAGAGAGGTCACGATTGCCCGATTTGATGATGTGGAAGCCAAATGCAACTTTGATTACAATTACTTCAAGAACAGAGGCTTGCCATGGGATGTTGCAGACGTGATTGCGCTAGAGATGGTCAAGTGGCTCGATCAACTCCTGGTCGCTTGCCTGTGGCCATCGACCTGCGGCCAGCAAAAGCAGTCAGTTGTCGAGGAGATAGCAGCCCGGCATTTGGTGGCATACAGGAAAGACATCAGGTGTGACCTGCGCTCGCTGGCCAACTTTGTCGGCTACATCTATCGGGGGCAGGATTGGACCCGAAATGCCGACTACGTCCTGGACAAGGCCTCTAGGGTGTATGGCAAATCTTCCCTCTCACTGGTGCTGTTCGTTTCGGGAACCAGTTTGGACCAGATTCTTGCAGAAAAAGACAAGATCAGGCAGATTATAGGTAAGGGCAAAGATTCATTGCATATCGCCGATAATCATGATGAGACCATGGATATCGCGGCCGTCACTCTGGATAAGTCGCGACAGAGTCAGTGGATGGCAAGTCAAACTTTAGGCCTGTTGAACAGCTTTGCGGACTCCGTGAAAGAGCATTGGCTGATTTTTAAGAAAGTGAAATGGATCGCATTCAAGGTTCGCGTTAGTCATTGGATTAACCGCATCAGATAGACGTTTATGGTATATCCTTCCTTCATTCGCAGATTATACAGGCGATTGCGCCCCACAATCGTCAATGGCAAGAACAACACCGTCGATATCAAGTCCAAGCGGCATCAGTTTCTTGTCCGCATCGATGGTGACAATAACTCAATTGAGATAGGGGAGGGTAGCCGCTTAAAGAATACCCAAATTCTCATGTCGGGCGAGAATAACCATATCATCGCCGAGAGCGGTTCGAAATTGGATGGCCCTTGTAAAATCACGCTTGAAGGGAATTCAACACTCTACATCGGTCGCAACAGCGGCATCAGGGGCGTCACATTTGTGTTAAAAGATGCCAATATCACCGTGGGACGCAACTGCATGTTCAGCTATGAAGTGCTGGTTCGCAATAATGATTCCCACAAGGTGCTCGATCAAGACGGCAATGTGACTAACCAGGCCCAGGACATTGTCATCAAGGATCACGTGTGGCTGTGTGAGCGCTCAACAATACTCAAAGGTGTCACAGTTGGCGAAGATTCGATTATCGCATTCGGAGCCGTGGTGACTAAAGACTGCCCGCCCAATTCCATCATGGCCGGCAATCCCGCACGCGTCGTCCGTCAAAACATCAACTGGCTGAATAAATAACCTGCAGACATGGCAAAACCACGTATTTTCATCAACATGCATTATATGGAGCTGGGCGGTGCCGAAAGGGCACTCGTTGGCCTCCTTAACGCATTGGATACCGACAGGGTTGATGTTGACCTCTTCTTGAATCAGCACACAGGTGAATTCATGCCGCTGATACCCAAGAAGATTAATCTGCTCCCCGAACGCCGTGGCTATAATGCCATCGAGCGACCAATGCTCCAGATCTTGAAAGAAGGACAATATGGTATCGTGCGCGGACGGCTAAAAGCCCGCAAACTCCATAAGAAATACCATCGCTCATTGACGAATATTGAGAAGACCTTCGACTCCAGCGCCTTTCACTATGTCGCTGAATGTGTTCAGCCCTATCTGCCATCGCTCGACGATTTGGGTGAGTATGACCTGGCCATCAGTTTCCTGCAGCCGCATCACATTGTGCTCAACAAGGTCAGGGCCAAAAAGAGGATCGCTTGGATCCATACCGACTATTCGGCCATCCATGTCAATGCCCCGATGGAACTGCCCGTTTGGGATGGCTATGACTATATCGCGTCGATTTCGCCCGAATGCACCCGCTCTTTCTTAAAGACGTTTCCTTCGCTGGAGAGCAAAATCATTGAAATCGAGAATATCCTCTCGACGAGTTTTGTTCGCCATCAGGCTGCGTTGCAGGACGTGAACCAAGAGATGCGAAAGCCGGGATTCAATATCCTGTCTGTGGGCCGGTATTGCCATGCCAAGAATTATGACAATGTGCCAGACATTACCCGTCGACTGGTTGACAAGGGCTTTAATGACCTGCGGTGGTATATCATAGGCTTTGGTGGCGATGAACCCTTGATCCGTCAGCGGATTGCTGAGGCTGGGATGGAGGAGCATGTGATCCTGTTAGGCAAGAAGGATAATCCCTATCCCTACATCAAGGCTTGTGACGTCTATGTGCAGCCCAGCCGCTACGAGGGCAAGAGCGTGACCGTGCGTGAGGCGCAGGTGCTGTGCAAGCCCGTGATTGTCGCCAATTACACGACAGCCAAGAGCCAGATTCAGGACGGAGTGGATGGCGTGATTGTCCCTCAGGACAATGAGGGCTGCGCCCAGGGCATGGCCCGTGTGATCGGAGATGCCCATTTGTTGAACTCCCTATCCGCCTATCTCTCGACCCATGACTATGGCAACGAGAAAGAAGTGGAAAAGATCTATCAATTGCTATAGCAAATAGGCATGATAAAGCATGAAATAGATAAAGACAGGCTATATTGGATTGATGCGATCCGATCATTCGCATGCTTGTGCGTGATCACCACCCATGCCCCGATGATTGGTTGGGGACATGGACATGCCATCAAGGCTGTGTATAATTACTTCTCGATTGCGGGAGCATCAATCTTGTTCTTTATGATTTCAGGCGCTTTGGTGCTGTATAAGCCTAAACCCGTGGTGCCATTTCTCAAGAAGCGCATGAGCCGCATCGTGTTTCCCATGGTCTTCTGGACCATCGTGACACTCTTGGTGAGTGTGATGCTCGATGGCATGGGATGGACCGAGTTTTTCAAGCATGTGGCGAAGATCCCGTTCATGCCGCAAGTCGGCACCTATTGGTTTATCTATGTGATCTTTGGCATCTACCTGGTAACGCCTATCACGGCCACCTGGCTGGAACGATGCAGCCAATCCGATCTGCAACTCTATCTGGGATTATGGGCCATAACGTTGCTCATACCGTATTATCAGCCGCTGCATGTCATGGTCGAGTATGCCCATGGCTATCTTTATCAATTCTATGGCTTCCTGTGGTTTGCCGTGATGGGGTATTACATTCGTCGGTATGTCGACATTCCCAAGTTCCAGTGGTGGCACATCTTGTTGTTCATCTGTCTGCTGATATTGCCTGGAGTCCTCTATTGTACGCCAATGTCGCATGGGGTGATTCAGAATCGTATGGCGCTTCATGTCGTGGCCCTGTGTGTGTGCTATTTTGTGATACTCAAGCATATCCACTACTCTGATAAGATGAAACGGATTTGCTATAACTTCGCTCAGCATAGTTTCGGCATCTATTTGATACATTCGCTGGTCATCCAGCGAATGATTTGGCCGATGCTTTCAGAACTTGAGTTACACTACAGTATTCAGGTGCCGTTAACCACGGCATTAACTGCTGTTGTCTGTTATCTGATTGTTAAACTCTTTTCTTATTTGCCGTACAGCAAATATATAGTCGGAGTATAAATGATTCCTAAGACGATACATTATTGCTGGTTTGGCCGCAATCCGTTGCCGGAGAGCGCCGTCAAGTGCATCGAGAGTTGGCGCAAATTCTTTCCTGATTACGAGATCAAGGAGTGGAACGAGGACAACTTCGATGTCAACAGCATTCCGTATACAGCCGAGGCCTATCAGGCCCGGAAATACGCGTTTGTGAGCGACTATGCCCGCTTCTGGATTCTCTACCATCACGGCGGCGTTTATTTCGACACCGATGTCGAGGTCATCAAGCCGATGGATGATATCATCGAGCGTGGCCCCTTCATGGGCATCGAAGTGGATGGCGTGAAGGATATCGCGGCTCCCAAAATCAATCCAGGATTAGGTATTGCCGTAGAACCGGGCCATGAGGTCTACAAGAAGATGGTGGACTACTATACCGGTGTCCACTTCATGGGCGAGAACGGCCAACTCGATCATGAAACGGTCGTGCCTCGCACAACCCGCATCCTGATTGAGTCGGGCTTGCGGCCACACAACGACCTGCAGCAAGTGGCCGGCATCTGGATTTATCCGTGGGATTACTTCAATCCCCTCGACGATCTGACAGGTCGGTTGCGCAAGACCGAGAACACGCGTTCCATTCACTGGTTCATGGCCTCTTGGCAAGAGACCCACCCGTACAAGAAATGGCTCTCACGCCTCTCGCACCGCCTTTTCGGCCTACGCCTGCACAACATCAAGAAACGCTTGATTCCATAGGGCTATCTCTGTTGTCAAGCGATTATAATCAAGTAATTTTAACATCATTCTGTAAGAAATAGTTCTGAGATATGGGCGCAATTGATTTTGTTGAACCGTGGTACTATGCGACGGTTTATTATATTTTCTTTCTAATTATCTCATGGATGACCGTCCTCTATTATGTGGGTTCAAATAATCAGAAAATATTATATTCAGAGGGGAACAGTCCAATCCAAGGGGTAGCCATTCTATTAACATTGGTGCTAATTGTTTTTATTGGACTCAGGCCGGTTAATGGAAAGTTTTTTGGTGATATGGGTATGTATTCCCATACCTATTTGAATATTATTAATGATTATGTGCCCATTGATTTCAACAAAGAATGGTTTTGGGACAATTTAACAGCCTTTTGTAAAAAATGCGGGCTGAATGAAAATGAATATTTCTTAGTAATTTCGTTTGGTTATTTTGCTGGCATGCTAATCTGTGCATTAGTGTTGATGCGAAAAAACTTATGGCTTGCTCTGCTTTTCTTCTTTATTTCATTCTCTTGTTATGGTTATGGCATCAATGGCATCCGTAATGGTTTGGCTTGTAGTTTTGCCTTGGTCGCTATCAGTTTATTGGCAGAAGGTGGCTTGAAGCGACCACTGGCATTTGCTCTTATGTTTTTGGGTATTGGTACCCATCGTTCAGTTATGTTGCCATGTGCCGCAGCAATCGTTTCGACCTATATCATTAAGGATACCAAGACTGCCATTCGCTTCTGGATCGCTTCGATTGCCATTTCGTTGGTAGCAGGACCCATGGTGGAAAGTTTCTTCAGCGCGTTAGGCTTTGATGACCGCATGAGTGATTATGTCAGTGAGGGTCAAAGTGAACAATCTATGTCTCAGTTTTCAAAGACAGGTTTTCGTTGGGACTTCCTGTTTTATAGTGTGTTTCCGGTTATTATGACATGGTATGTAACTCGCCATCGTAACTTTAAAGATCGAGTGTTTAACGTCTTTGCTAACACGTATATTTTCTGTAACGCCTTCTGGATTATGGTTATCCGCTCGGCGTTCTCTAATCGCTTCGCATATCTGTCATGGTTTCTCTATCCGGTTGTTATTGCTTACCCTTTATTAAGAATGAACCTTTGGAAAGACCAAGACCGCAAAACGGCTATCATCTTTTTCTTTTATTCTGGCTTCTCACTCTTTATGTTCTTTATTTATTATTTTGGAACAGGTAATGGTTTCCGAGGGTTTAATCAATTCTGGTGGCGATAATCACAAGGTATAAGACAGATGGCAACACTTACTGTATTCACTCCTGCTTATAATCGGGCTCATACGATAGGCCGTACCTATGAGAGTCTTTGCCGACAGACCTGCAAAGACTTTTGTTGGCTAATCGTGGACGATGGATCTACCGATGGCACTCGACAATTGGTTGAAGGCTGGATGGCCGAGAACAAGATCCCGATCCGATACATTTATCAAGAGAACCAAGGTATGCATGGCGCCCACAACACCGCATACCGCAACATAGAGACCCCATTAAATACTTGCATCGACAGTGACGATTATATGCCCGATAATGCTGTCGAAAAAATATTGGCTTGTTGGAAAGATCACGGGTCAGATCAATTCGCCGGAATAATTGGTCTGGATGTGACGGAGGATGGTCAGGTTATCGGTACCCAGTTTAGTGATAGCATGGCAACGACGACCCTGCAAGGCTTTTATCAGCGAGGTGGCAAAGGGGATAAAAAACTCGTGTATCGCACCGATGTGATAAAACGCTACCCGGAGTATCCGTTATTTGAGGGTGAGCGTTATGTGGGGCTTGCCTATAAGTATATGCTTATTGACCAAGACTATGAACTCATCACCCTCAACGAGCCTCTAGTTGTGGTAGAGTACCAGCAAGACGGATCGAGTTATAGTATGTATAAGCAATACTGGAATAACCCGAGGGGCTTTGCTTTTTTTAGAAAAGCGGAAATGCAAACTTCTAAGGGCTTGAAGCGGAAACTGATGGTATGTACACATTATGTTTCAAGTAGTATCAGGAGCCGAAATTGGCGCTTTGTTCAAGAGAGTCCGAAGAAACTGTTGACAATTATTTGTGTGCCCCCTGGGCTGCTATTGTATTGGGTCATCAGGCATAAAGTGAAATCTGATTCCAAAATGAAATTCAGATGATTATCATATTGGGGTTTTATAAACCGATTCATTACTTTTCTTTTATGGGTGATGAATCCGTTTTAATGGATATATGAGGATATTACACGTTATTACATCACTTCATATTGGCGGTGCAGAACGATTAATGGTAGATCTGCTGCCATTGCTGATGCAATCTGGTAACAACGATGTGGAGTTGCTACTATTTGATGGCACAGAAACACCATTTTATAATGAATTGAAGTCTAAGGGTGTTGTAATTCATTGTCTCACAAAGGGCGGGAATATCTATAATCCGAAATTGATATTAAAGTTATTGGGTTACGTTAATCAGTATGATGTCATTCATACCCATAACACGGCATGCCAGTTTTTTGTGCCTATTGCTCGGGCAATTAGGAATTCACAGACCATATTAATCACAACTGAACACAACTCGACAAATCGGCGTCGAGATAAATGGTGGTTTAAACCATTGGATAGATGGATGTATAGGCAATATGCATCCATCATTTGTATCGCAGACCAGACCCAAAAGAATTTAGAGCAATATATAGGTTCTAAAAAAACAATATCTACGATTTATAACGGGGTGGATATTAGGCGATTCCTGAAACCCGTCAAAGATATTTCCGGTCAATCTCGATTTGTCATAACAATGGTGGCAGCATTCCGTAAGCAGAAAGATCATGAGACGCTACTGAGAGCGATGACGCATCTGCCTGACAATTTTTTTCTGCAGTTTGTCGGTAGCGGCATCACAGAGCCATTGGTTAAGGATAAATGCCGCGAGTTAGGTTTAAATGACCGCGTCATTTTTATGGGAGCAAGGTCTGGTGTGTCAGAGATTATGGAGCAAAGTGATATAATTGTACTATCGTCTCATTGGGAGGGATTATCTCTATCCAGCATTGAAGGCATGGCTTCTGGCCGTCCGTTTATTGCGAGCGATGTGGATGGATTGCACGAGATGGCCAGTGGCGCTGGTATTCTGTTCCCACATGGCGATGATCAGGAACTGGCAAAACAGATTCAGTACCTATGTGAGCATCCAAAGGAATATCAGGAAGTTGCGCAACGGTGTCAAGAACACGCAAAAAAGTATGATATTTCCGTCATGGCAAGCAACTACTTGGAGTTATATCAAAGAATCACAGAAACACAATGTTCTATTGTTTAATCCAAATGTGAAATTCTGATGGGCTTTATTTTTAACAATGAATTGAGCGATGACCTTTATCGTTATGAGGGACATTTAAGTAAAAAGTTTTTGGTAAAACTCAAATACGTCTTCTGTGTGCCGGGCTTTACCTATATCTTCTTTTTTCGTCAAGTCTCAAGAAGCAAAAACACTTTTCTTCGATTTTTTTGGTCGATTCTACTTCACATTACGAAGATTATCACACATATCCAGATACCGCCTCGAACTAAGATTGGTAGAGGCTTTAGAATAGTGCATTTTGGCCATATTGTGGTAAATCCTGATGCTGTTATAGGCAAGAATTTCAATATTTCACAAGGGTGTTTAATAGGTAATTCTCAGGGTAAATCCGCAGGAGCACCGACGATTGGCGACAATGTGTGTATGAATGCCAATTCGATCATTGTGGGTGGTGTGCACATAGGTAATGATGTGTTGATTGCTCCTGGCGCTTTCATCAATTTTGATGTGCCAGATAATTCGATAGTCATAGGGAATCCAGGCAGAATAATAAATAGAGATAGTTCTCCAACAGAAAAATATATCGTCTACCCAATTGAGTAATTAATTGTCTTAGAGGATGTTACATTTAATAAGATAAAATGAAAAAGATTATTAGGACGTCGACGGTGCCGCAGTCGTTGAACACGTTTTGCAAGGGGATGCTCAAAGAGTTGTCCCAAGAGTATGAGGTGGTTGCAGTATCATCGTATGGATATGCGCTGGACGAGATTGTCGAGCGCGAAGGGGTGAGAGCAATCGCAGTGCCGATGGAGCGGCACATCTCTTTGCGTAAAGACCTGAAGTCGCTATGGCAGATGTGGAAAGTGCTGAGACGAGAGAAGCCTGACATGGTCCACTCCATGACGCCAAAGGCTGGACTTGTCACGATGGTGGCTGGCTGGTTGACTGGTGTGCCTGTGCGGGTGCATACGTTCACGGGTCTGGTGTGGCCCACCTCAACGGGGCTGAAACGCCGCATCCTGATGGCCACCGACTGGCTGACTTGTGCCTGCGCCACACATGTCATTCCGGAAGGGGAAGGCGTCAAGAACGATTTGCTCAGCCATCACATCACCCGCAAGCCCATCAAGGTGTTGGGACATGGCAACGTGATGGGCATCAATCTGGACAATTATAATCCGGAGCATTTCAATTACAATCATAACGAGGGCTTTACGTTTGTGTTTGTGGGCCGCATCGTTAGGGATAAGGGCATCAATGAACTGGTGTCGGCATTCGATAGGCTGCACCGAGAGTGCAATCAGACTCGTCTCGTTCTTGTCGGCGGCCGGGAAGACAAACTGGATCCTGTATCGTCAGCGACAATCGAGCGCATCAATCGTGGCGATGGCATTGAGGCCGTGGGGCGTCAGAGCGATGTGCGGCCGTATTATGCGCAAGCCGATGCGTTGGTGTTCCCGAGTTATCGTGAAGGATTCCCTAATGTGGTTATCGAGGCAGGCGCGATGGGGCTGGCAAGCATTGTGACTGACATCAACGGCTCGCGTGAAATCATTATCGACGGTAAGAATGGAGTCATTGTCCCTCCAAGGGATGAGGAAGCGCTCTACCAGGCCATGAAACGTTTTGTGGAGCATCCCGACGTCGTTGCCTCTCTGGCTGCGCAGGCCCGTCCGCTCATCGCATCCCGATATGAGCAGGGCTATGTGCGTCAGTGTCTCTATGATTTCTATCATGAAGTGTTGAAGAAATGAAGAATCTCTATCGTGACTATATTAAGCGGTGTTTGGGCTTCTCGATTGCGCTGGTCGCGTTGATTTGCCTCTCGCCGTTGCTCATCGTGGTAACCATCTGGCTGCATTTTGCCAACAAGGGGGCGGGCGCCTTCTTTTTCCAGGAGCGCCCGGGTAAGGATGCCAAGATATTCAAAATCATCAAGTTCAAGTCGATGACCGACGAACGGGATGAGCATGGACATCTGTTGCCCGACCGTGACCGGTTGACAAGAATCGGCGCAATCGTCAGGAAAACCTCGATTGACGAATTGCCACAGTTGATCAATGTGCTCAAGGGCGATATGGCTCTCGTTGGCCCGCGCCCGCTCATGCCGGAGTATCTCCCATATTACACCGAGCGGGAGCAGTTGCGGCATACGGTGCGTCCAGGAATCACGGGATGGGCCCAAGTGCATGGCCGCAATAATGTCTCGTGGGACGATAAACTCGAGTGCGATGCTTACTATGTCGAGCACTTGTCATTGATGATGGATTGCGGCATCATTTTAACGACGATCAAGAATGTGCTCCAAAGCAAGGACGTGAATGTCGTGCCCGCGTTCAAGAACCTTGACGACGAGCGAATGGCTAAGAAACATACGGATTAGAGAATTACAACAGGAGGATCTGGCAACTTGTGTGCAGAGGATGAACGATCCGAGGATGTACGGATCCATGCACTTTGACGTGCCCATCGTGATGGAAAACACTATCCGATGGTTTGAGAGAAATAGGGGCAACGCGACCCGTTCAGATATCGTCTTTACCGACGACAAGGACCGCATTGTGGGGTTTGGAGGTCTTACGTCCATATCCGAATCTCCACGCATGGCCGAACTATATGTTTTTGTCAATCCGGCATCTCAGCAGCGGGGGCTCGGCACGCAGGCGACATTGCTGCTTTGCCAATGGGGCTTTGCTCGATTGGGCCTTCACAAGATTTATCTGCTGACCAATGAGGATAATGCTCCTGCCATTGGTGCGTATGAGAAGTGTGGCTTTAGGTTGGAGGGCCGCCATCGCGGCGAGTATCTCGATACCCAAGGTGTTTTGAAAGACCGCTTGTATTTTGGCCTGTTAAGGAGTGAGTTTGGATATGGACATGTTTAGACCAGACATGGTTTTCCTGGATGCCAAGCGGATTGATGGTATGCCCTTGCATGTCGTCAGAGATGATATATACCCGTTTGTCGGAGGCGGCAGTAAGGCCCGCAAGGCAGTCTATTATGAAAAAATGCTCAGGGATCAAGGCTATAATGCCGTTGTGACCTGCGGTGGCATTCAGAGCAATCACAATCGTGCCGTAGCATTGATGGCCGCCCGAAACGGGTGGAAATGCCACTTGTGCATACAAGGCACTGCCGACAGATTCCTTCATGAAAAAGGTAACGCTATGCTTGACCGATTGAGCGGGGCCGAGTGCGAATTGATTAATGCCGAAGACACGGCCATATCGATGGATAACGCAATGGCCAAGTTGCGTAACGATGGCTATAACCCATACTACATACATGGCGGTGGTCATGATTTGCCTGGTGGCATAGCATTTGTCGATGCTGTACGCTCATTAAAAACTGAATGCGAACGAATCGGCTTTAAGCCAGACTATATTTTCCATGCTTCAGGAACTGGTTCAACCCAAGCCGGTATCGTTGTCGGGCTCGACCTGGTTGGCTGGAATGATGTCAAGGTCATAGGCATTTCCGTAGCGCGACAATATGAACGTGGCAAGCAGGTAATCGCTGATTTTGCCGACATGCTTGCTGACCATTATGGCATCGAAGAGCGTTACGGGGACAGAATCCTTTTCTGCGCAGATTATTTGTGCGGAGGTTACGAGCAATTCAGCCCTGAGATGGAAGAGTACTTGACGGCAGTTATGAAATCCACAGGTCTGATGTTCGACACGACATATTCCGGGAAAGCCTTCTTTGGCATGATGGACATCGTCAAGAAACAGTCTTTAAGCGAAAAGAATATCTTATTCTGGCACACAGGAGGCCTGATGAATATAATGCGCTAGGTAGAAGCCACGTATTCAACAATCGGTTGTTTTTATCATCCCATTAGGTAATCTGTTGATACGTTGGGAAATAAATGAAATGGAATTAAGATACATGTGATATGAATATATTGTTTACTTGTGCCGGAAGGCGCACTTATTTATTAAAGTATTTCAGAGAGCAGTTGGCTGGCCAGGGCAAGATCATTGGGGCAGACATGCAGTTGACGGCTCCTGCCTTGTCTGCTGCTGATATACGGGTCCAGGTTCCGGCAGTGTATAATCCTAACTATCTGGATGTTCTGCGACAGATTTGCGTAGAGCACCACGTGGACGTCCTCATATCACTGAATGACCTCGAACTGCCAATTCTCTCCGAGAATAAAAAATCATTCGAGGAAATTGGGGTCAATGTCTTGGTTTCGAAACCCGAAGTTATTGACATCTGCTTTGATAAAGTCAGGACAAGTGAATATATGGAATCCATTGGCTTGGTTACTCCTAAGACTTATTCAAACCTGGATGATGCGTTGGCAGGTTTACATGCTGGTAAGATAAACTTCCCATTGGTGATCAAACCGCGTTGGGGCTCTGCCTCTATCGGTATCGAGTTTGTTGATAATGAAGAGGATCTGAGGATTGTTTATGCGTTGATCAAGCGCAAAATCATCAAGGGAATTCTTGGCGAGGTTTCCAGTCATGACGATAATTACATCCTTATACAAGAGCGCATTATCGGTAAAGAGTATGGCTTGGATATCATCAATGACTTGACTGGTAAGAATGTGGCTGTAGCAGTTAAGCAAAAGTTGTCGATGCGCGCTGGAGAGACCGACAAGGCCACTACCGTCGACAATCCTGAGTTGAGAAGAATCGGAGAAATCATCGGTTCAAACTTGGGCCACATCGGCAACTTGGATTGTGACGTCTTGGAAATGGATGGGAAATATTATGTGCTGGAACTTAATCCTAGATTTGGTGGCGGTTTCCCCTTCTCTTATGAGGCAGGTGTGAATTTACCTAAAGCCATCATCAATTGGGTGCAAGGCAAACAGTTTGATATTGAACAACTCGTTCCAACCTATGGGCTGACGTTTGCAAAGTGTGATTATTTGGTGAATACGAGTGAACAAAAGGATGAATTAGTTAAAACGAATAAGGTCATGAAAAGGATTGCAATCTATGGCGCTGGCGGTCTCGGTCGTGAGGTGGCTGGCGGAATACAACGCATTAATATCGGTGGAAGAGAACAATGGCAAATCGTTGGTTTCTACGACGATAGGCTGCCTGTCGGCACCTCTGTCTCTCATTATGGGAAGGTCTTGGGCGGTATGAAGGAGTTAAATGCTGTGGAGGAACCTTTGGCCCTGGCAATCGCTGTCGGGGCACCGGCCACGCGTAAGCGCATCTTTGAGCGCATCACTAATCCTAACATCACGTTCCCCAACCTGATCGCGCCGTCATTCAGGATTTTGGATCCCAGCACCTTCAAGATCGGTCAAGGCAATATCATCCAAGACAATTGCAGCGTGACGTGCGATGTCGAGATCGGCAACTACAATGTCTTCAACGGCTCCAATGCTATGGGACACGACGTGAAGGTGGGCGACTACAATGTGTTGATGCCTGGGGTGCGCCTCTCGGGTGAGGTCAGCGTGGGCAATTGCAACCTGCTGGGCGTCGACAGCGTGGTGCTGCAGCGTGTTAAGATAGGCAGCAACGTTACCCTTGGCGCTGGCAGTGTGCTCATGACCAAGCCCAAAGATGGAAACACCTACATCGGTGTGCCGGCCAAGAAGTTTGATTTTGCATAGTAGACTGACAAAACTGAGTAACATGGACAATGTCTTTAATCCGTTCTCGCTCGAGAACAAGACGATCCTGGTGACCGGAGCATCCTCAGGCATCGGTCAGGCAACAGCAGTGGCCTGCGCGCGCATGGGGGCTGATGTGGTGATTACAGGCCGCGATGCCGAGCGCTTGCAGCGCACCAGCGACATGATGCCCAACGGGGCGAAATCACAAGAGGTTGCAGACTTGACCAATGCCGACGACCTGAAACGACTGGTGGCAGCCATGCCGGCCCTGGATGGCGCTGTGCTGTGTGCGGGCAATTCAACAACGCTGCCTCTGCAATTCGGTTCTAGAGAGAAATTTGACGGCATGTTCGACGTCAACTTCTTTGCGCCGGTTGAGTTGCTGCGCTTGCTTTACAAGAAGAAAGTGCTCAACAAGGGGGGATCGGTGGTGCTCATCGCATCGATTGGCGGCACCCACAGTTTCATGCCTGGCAATGGCGTCTATGGCGCTTCCAAAGCCGCCCTCAACTCCGTCATGAAGTATGCCGCCCGCGAGTATGCCGCCCGCAAGGTGCGCGTCAACAGCATCTGCCCCGGCATGGTCGACACGCCTCTCATTCACCGTGGCACGATCACCGAGGAGCAGTTGGCCGAGGACGCCAAGCGATACCCCCTAGGCCGCTATGGCTTACCCGACGATATCGCCAATGGTGCCATCTATCTCTTGAGTGACGCCTCGTGCTGGCTGACGGGACACGATTTGGTCATCGACGGCGGCTTTTCGATATAGTTTTTGTCGAAATTTTTTGTCGGTTTTAAAATTGTATGTATTTTTGCCCATTGGAATTTATTTGATTACTGATTCCAACTAAAACAACCATAAGTTAATAACGGATATATTATTACGATGAATATTCAGGATTTTATCGACAATTTTGCTTCGCAATTTGACGATACAGATGAGACTTTATTTACCGCTGAAACCAAGTTCAAGCAGTTGGACGAGTGGTCCTCGTTGACTGCATTGTCCATTATTGCCATGGTCGACGATGAATATGACGTGATTATCAAGGGCAATGATATCATCAATTCCGAGACAATTCAGGACTTGTTCAATGTCGTTGAGAAGCAAGTGCACTGACCACTATCGTGAAATCACAGATTAGAGAAATCATAGCGCGTGTGCTGAATGTCGACCTCGCTGCCGTTACCGACCAACTGTCATCGGGCGACATCCCAGAGTGGGACTCGGTGGGCAATCTGGCGATTATCAGCACCATAGAGCAGGAACTTGATGTTGAGTTCCCTCTCGAAGACTTATTTGACTTGACCTCGGTCCAATCCATCGTCGATGAGGTCATTATGCTGAAAAATGATTAACGCATCCCACAGCCCTGTGCTGTGCGACATCTTTACACATGCCTCTTCTACGCCAGACAAGATCGCTCTGGTTGCGGGTGAGGCACGTATTAGTTATGCCCAACTGCAAGAGCGCATCCTTCGCGTGGCAGCGTTTCTGCAGTCACAGGGCATCAAACCTGGCGACCGCATCCTGCTGGCCGCTAACAAGGAGGCCGACTTCATCTACCTCTATTTTGCTGCGCATCTGTTGGGCGTGGTCAATGTTGTGGTTGACAGTGCTTCACCCATTGAGCGGCTTGATTATATCCGCAAGGTGACATCGCCGGCCATTGCGCTGGGCGACGGCATCATTCTGCCGGGCATGACTTGCATATCTTTCCGAGACGTCTTGGCTGCTGACGATGTCAGCGCTGTACCGATCCACGTTCCTCAAGTCAGCACCGATTCAGTGGCCGATGTGATGTTTACCACAGGCACCACAGGCGCGCCCAAGGGGGTTTGCCTCTCGCACGCCAATATAGCCGGGTCGGCCCGCAATACCAACGGCTTTATCGGAACCGATGCCAGCGACGTTGAAGCCCTGGCCCTGCCCTTGAGCCATTCCTTCGGTTTGGGGCGTTTGCGCTGTGTGCTCATGGCTGGAGCGACGCTTGTTCTGGTCAGTAACTTTGCCAACCTTAAGTCATTCTTCCATGTCTTAGAGACCGAGCGCGTGACAGGATTTGGCATGGTTCCTGCCGTGTGGCAATATATCAAGCGATTCAGTGGCAGGCGGATAGCCCGTTTTGCCGACCAGTTGAGGTATATCGAGATGGGAAGCGCGGCTTTGTCGGTTGACGACAAGCGCCTGCTGATGGAACTTTTCCCAACGACCCGTTTGTGCATGCATTACGGCCTGACAGAAGCCTCGCGCGCCATGTTCTGCGAGTTTCATGCCTGTGCCGACAATCTTGATACCGTGGGCCGTCCTGCCTCCGATCAGGTGCAGGCGATTGTCCTCGACGAGGCAGGCCGACAGTTGCCCGATGGCGAGGATGGCGAAATCTGTGTGCGGGGCAATATGGTGACACGTTCCTACTTCCTCGACGCCGACAATCAGGATGCATTCCATGGCGACTGGTTCCGTACCGGCGATTGGGGACACCGTGATGCCCGTGGCTTTTTCTATCTCACGGGACGCAAAAAGGAACTTATCAACATCGGTGGTGAGAAAGTCAGTCCGGCTACCATCGAGCAAGCCATCAGGTCGCTTGGCATAACAGATTGCGCGTGTGTCGCTATACCGGATCCCAAAGGTGTCTTGGGCGAAGTGCCTAAAGCCTATCTGCAGCGTGGCGACAACCAGCCTGCGATCGAACGGGTCAAGCAGGGTCTGATAGGCATTCTGCCGCCTCACGAGATTCCCGTCGAGTGGGAGTGGATCGACAAGATTCCGCGCACGGCGTCTGGTAAAATCCAACGACTTAAACTACAACAATAATATGTCACAATTAACAATCAATAATGTGCGCATAGCGGGTATGAGTGCCTGCGTGCCCGCAACGGTCGAGGACAACCGCACGCTGCCCATCTACAAGGATGAGAACGATGCGCTCAAGGTGATTGCCTCGACTGGTATCGAGCGACATCACAAGGTCGATGAGCAAACCACGGCATCTGACCTTACTGTCAAGGCTGTCAACCAGTTGCTCGAAGACCTAGGCTGGGAGCCGCAGACGGTGGACTGCTTTGCCTATGTCTGCACCTCACGCGACTTTATCGCCCCGCAGACGGCATGCGTGCTGCAGGATCGTCTGAAGTTGCGCAACGACTGTTGTGTGTTCGACCTGCCGTTTGGATGTTCGGGATGGGTCTATGGCATGAGCATCGTCTCGTCGCTCATGTCGCATGGCACCTTCAAGCGCGCCATTCTGGTCGCTGCCGAGACCAACACGCGCAACCGCAACCAGCGCGACACGGCTGTGCGACCGCTCTTTGGCGATGCCGCCACTGCCACCGCATTAGTCTACGATCCAGAGCGCTCCAAGCCCATGAACTTCATGTATGGCGTGGATGGTAGTGGCTATGACGCTGTGTGGGCTCCCTATGGAGGCATGCGCAACCCGGTCACTGCCGAAGCCCTCGAGGAGAAAGAGGTCGCTCCGGGTGTTTATCGCCGTGGCATTGATATGATTGTCAACGGTATGGACGTCTTCGGCTTTGCCATCAAGCAACCGCCCCGCTCGCTCAAGGAACTCATCGCCACCTTCAACATCGATGTGGACAGTGTCGACCTCTTGCTTCTGCATCAGGCCAACAAGTTTATAGATGAAAAAATCAGGAAGTCGGTTAAGATTCCGGCAGAGAAGACCCCCTATTGCCTCGAGGAGTACGGTAATGTCACCAGTGCCTCAATTCCGCTGACCATGGTATCGCGGTGCCGCGAGCAGTTATCAGGACCCGAGCGTCACTGCCTGGCTTGTGGCTTCGGTGTGGGACTGGCTTGGGCCAGCATGGAATTCTATGCCGGCGATGTGACGATCAGCGATATGATAACCTATTAATTCTACCTTTGCCGATGGCTCAATTCATCAACAGCAACAAGGAGTATTACTGGGGTGACTGGTATTTCAAGTCCCATGTCATGGCCGAGAACTTTGACTATAAGGCTCACAAGCGTGAGTTGTCTCCATATTATCAGCAGCACGGTTTCAAGGTCTCGATGATGTTTGACGACTACTTCTCTCGCCTCAACGGCATCCATAGCGACCGTTATCTGTCGATGGACCTGTACTACTTCTACGTCATTCCCGCGCTCAACCGGCATGACTTTAAGGATGCCTATCTCGATAAGAACATCTACAGCGAACTCTTCCCTGCCATCAAACAACCCGAGACCATTGTCAAGAACATACATGGTCACTACTACATCGGCGGCGAGGAGGTGCCCTTGGGCGAAGCCGTCGCTGCTGTCATTAGCGCTGGCGGTGAACTCATCATCAAGCCCACAGTCGAAACTTGTAATGGCGAGGGCGTGGAGCAAATCCGGGATTTCGGCAAGGATGCGCTCGTGGCTCTTTTTGCACACTACGGCATCAATTTTATCATTCAGCGCAAGGTCGTCCAGCATCCCGATCTGCAGCGTGTCAATCCCACCTCGCTCAACTCGATGCGCCTCTACACTTACCGCCGTCAAGACGGCACCTTCGAGTTCTTATATCCTTTTGCGCACATGCGTTTCGGCGGCAAGGGCGCTATCAAGGATAATGTGTCGCAGGGTGGGGGCACTTGTCTCATTCATGAGGATGGCCGTGTGGATGACAGAGTCTTCAGGTTCAAGAGCATGCAGGTATCGTCATTGCAGCGCGAGACCGGTGTCTCAGACCTGGTCATACCTGAGTATTCTCGTGTGGTCGAAACGCTTAAGCGACTGCACCAGCGCTTGCCCTATTTTGATTTTGTGGGGTGGGATGTGACGGTCCTGCCTGATGGACAACCCTTGCTCATCGAGTTCAATCTCGTGCCCAGTGTCGAGGGACCGCAGATGATGGCTGGTCCCATGTTTGGTGATTTTCTCGACGAGGTGATTGAGCGTGCACGTCGGGTCGAATGTGTGCGCATGCAGTCGTTCAGGAAGACTTTTGACAAGGGCATGCCTTTCTATCTGCACATGCAATAAGCGGAATCGGTGCAATTTTTACCTGGTTTTTCCGTTAGTATAATATATTTAGACGAGCGAGCAATGGTCATCAGTCAAGTCGTCAATTCTGTCTTTAACTCCTGCAGTTATGTCCTCACCCAGGACGGTGCTACATGGATTGTGGATTGTGGCGACATCGAACAGATTATCCCGCTTGTCAAAGGGCCGGTGTGTGGCGTCTTGCTCACTCATGCCCATTTTGACCACATCTATGGCCTCAACAGCCTGCTCGATCGCTTCCCTGACGCTTTGATTTATACTAACGAGGACGGAAAGCGCGGACTGGCCGATGACAAATGGAACTTCTCGAGATATCACGAAGAACCCTTCGTGCTGGCCCGTCCCGAGTGTGTCAGGGTTGTGCCCGACGGTACCAGTGTGAGGCTGTTTGACCAGGTCTCAGCCCAGGCTGTCTACACGCCAGGCCATAGCCCTTGCTGTGTATCATGGTTGGTCGATAATGCCCTGTTTACGGGCGACAGTTATATCCCTGGAGTTAGGGTGGTTACCAATTTCCCTCACTCCGACAAGCGGCTGGCGGCACAGAGCCTCCAGACAATCGCACAATTGCTGCAGGGACGCCAGGTCTGTCCTGGCCATCCCTCGCAATCTGTAAATGGTTCAGAATTAATATAAATAGTTATTTATGGCTAACGATAGAATACTGCTTTGTTTGGCTCACATGAGTGGCCAAGAAATGAAATATATCCAGGAGGCATTCGATACCAATTGGGTTGTGCCTCTGGGACCTAATGTCAACGCGTTTGAACAGGACCTTGAGCGCTTGTGCGGCCAGGGCAAGCATGTGGTGGCCCTCTGTTCTGGTACGGCTGCGATTCATCTGGCGCTGGTCAACCTGGGCGTGACCCGGGGCGACGAGGTGATCTGCCAGTCAATGACGTTCTCGGCAAGTGCCAATCCTGTGGTCTATCAGGGGGCGACTCCTGTGTTTGTCGATAGCGAGCGGGATACGTGGAATATCGACCCCAACCTGCTTGAAGAGGCCATCAAGGACCGCATTGCCAAGACAGGCCGCAAGCCTAAGGCCATCATTCCCGTCTATCTCTACGGCATGCCAGCCAAGATCGACGACATCATGGAGGTCGCACGGCATTACGAGATTCCTGTGGTTGAAGACTCGGCCGAAGCCTTCGGATCGCGTTATCGTGGCCAGTTGTGTGGCACATTCGGCGATTTCGGAATCATGAGTTTCAACGGCAACAAGATGATTACAACCAGTGGTGGCGGTGGCCTGATCTGCTCAAGTGAGCAGATGAAGAAAAAAACCATGTTCTATGCCACCCAGTCGCGCGAACCGGTGCCTTACTACCTGCACAAGGAGATCGGTTACAACTATCGCATGAGCAACATCTGTGCCGGCATCGGGCGGGGCCAGATGACGGTGCTTGATGAGCATCTGGCTCATCACAGGCACTTGTGTGACAGGTATGTGGAACTCTTCTCTGACATTGAAGGCATCGATGTCCACGTCAATTTCGACGAGCGTTCCGACAGCAACTATTGGCTCAACACCATTCTCATTGACCCCCAGAAGACCGGTACAGACTACGAGACCGTAAGGCTGCATCTTGATGCCTGTAACATCGAGTCGCGTCCGTTGTGGAAACCGATGCACACCCAACCCGTGTTTGCCGATGCTCCTGCCTATGTCAATGGTGTAAGCGAGGATTTGTTCTCGATGGGATTGTGCCTGCCCAGTGGACCTTGGGTCAGTGATGAGGACGTCGAGCGTGTGGCTCGCGAGATCATCGCTTGCTGCAAATGATTTACTTGAGGATTATTAACCAAAATTAGAATAGTAAGATTATGAATATTGCAATCTATGGCGCTGGCGGATTTGGTAAGGAAGTCGCTTGCCTGATCGACAGAATCAACGCCAATGGCGGCGATTGGCAATTGATCGGTTTTTTTGACGACTCTAAGCCGGCAGGCACTCCTGTCTCGAGATATGGCAAAGTGCTCGGTGGGTTGGAGCGCCTGTTGAGCATCGACGAGGATTTGGCCATTGCCATTGCCATCAACGATAACAAGGTGGTGCGCCGCATCCGCGAGAGCATTACCCGTGCAAACATCTCATTTCCCAACCTCGTTGATCCCTCACTGTTTATGGTCGACGAGCAGACATTCAGGATGGGTGAAGGTAATATTATCCAAAACGACTGCATGATCTCGTGTGACGTCACCATCGGAGACTTTAACTTGATCAACGACCATGTGGTGGTAGGACACGACAATGTCATCGGCAATTTCAATGGTCTCATGCCGGCGGCACATCTGTCGGGGGGAATCACCATCGGCGACAACAATCTGCTGGGCGTTGCCAGTGTGGTTCTGCAGGGAATGACGATTGGTAACGGTGTCACATTGGGTGCCAACAGCGTTCTTATGACGCAGCCTAGGGACAATGCCACCTATCTGGGTGTGCCTGCACGGAAGTTTGATTTCTGAGGCTTCATGCTTCCCCGTTAGGGGAGCAAGGGCCTTTCCCTGTACTGCATTCGGTCATTTTGAATTCAAATATTGCTTGAAGTAATGCTTTTTTAAAGTTTTTTATGTAATTTTGCACCCCGTTGAAATAACGGCATTACTTTTGCGTTATTAAAGCAATAATGAATTTGAATCAGTTCATAGAGTATTTTTCGGATCTGTTTGATGAAACAGACCCTAACATTATATCGGCTACCACTCGATTCAAGGATTTGGAAGAATGGTCGTCACTGCTCGCCTTATCGGTCATTGCTATGATCGACGAGGAGTATGATGTGGAATTCCGTGGAGATGATATCCGCGGCAGCAACACGGTCGAGGACCTGTATAACATTGTCAAGTCACGGGTTGAGTGATAACAGAGTGAAGGCATAATTATTGGCCGCAGCATTTGCTGGCGGCTGATTGTTATGTGTTTGTTTGTAAGACTGCATATGACCCGCTAGCGGTTAAACGTTTGGTATATGGCTACAATATCATTTCAGGGGGTGGGGATTAAGGCAATGAGCGCATGCGTGCCTCAGCAGGTCGTTTACAATAAGGACCTGGGCTATCTCATTCCGGAGGAAGAAATAGAAAAAACAATCAACAACATTGGCATTCAAGAGCGGCGTATCGCTTCAGACGATGTTACCGCCAGCGATCTGTGTTACAAGGCCGCTTTGCGATTGTTCGAGGACAATGGCATCGAGCCGGAGAGCATTGATGTGCTGTTGTTCATGAGTCAGACGGCTGATTATCGCATTCCAGCCACCTCTTGTCTGTTGCAGCATCGTTTGGGACTGGGCAAGGAAACCTTGTGTTTTGATATCTCCCTGGGTTGCTCGGGCTACCTGTTTGCTTTGAGCACGGCCTTTGCCTATGCCTCGATGCCTGGCGTCGACCGCGTGTTGCTGCTTGATGGTGAGACCTTCTCCAAGATTGTCAATCGTCACGACAAGGTCGATTGGCCGCTCTATGGCGATGCTGGCACGGCTACGCTGGTCGAGAAGGGTGATTACGGCGACTCTACGTTTATGCTTTATACCGATGGCAGCGGCGAGGACACACTCAAGATCCATGCTGGCATGCGACATCCCGTCACGCCCGATTCTTGTGTCGAGCGTGAGCGTGAGGACGGTAACATCCGTAGCGATCTCGAGGTGTTTATGGATGGTATGGACGTGTTTAATTTTGCCATCAGCAAGGTGCCCAAGAGCATCAAGCGACTGCTCAAGGAGACCGACACGGCCATCGAGGACATCGACTATCTGGTCTTTCATCAGGCCAATCGCTTCATGATGGACTTCTTTGTGAAAAAACTCAAGATTTCGCCTGACCGGGTGCCTTATTGCATCGGCAAGTATGGTAACACGAGCAGTGCCTCGGTACCTCTGACCATCTCTAGCGAGTTGGCGGGCGCACTCAGCGGCGAGCACAAGATGGTGATGAGCGCCTTTGGCGCTGGCTTGAGTTGGGGGGCGGCTATGATGACCATGCGCGACTGCAAAGTTTCGCCTGTGATTGAATACTGACGCTGATGAACGCTCTGCTGCAATTCCATCATATCGGCATCGCTTGCCGCAACATTGAGCGCACGCGGGACTTCTATCTCGATATGGGGTATCAGGCTTCGGCCGTGACCGATGACCCCATCCAGCACGTGCGTGTGTGTTTCCTGGACATGGAGGGGGCACCGCGACTGGAATTACTCGAGCCGATGGACGGACAGAGTCCCGTGGCTCGAACGCTCGATACCGTCGGCGTGACGCCCTATCATCTCTGTTATGAGGTCGATAACATGGCCATGGCCATCACGTCGTTGCGCCGCCAGCGCTTCTTGCTGGTGAGCGGGCCTGTGCCCGCTTGCGCCATCGATGGCAGGCATGTCGCCTTTTTGTTCAAGAAAGATAATGGCCTCATCGAGTTGGTCGAGGCCTATCATTGATGAAGCACATGCTACTATCATACATCGTTCCTGTCTATAACACGGCCCCTTATGTGCTGCGCTGCTTGGAGACGCTTGTCGATCAGGGCATTGATGTCGACGATTATGAGGTCGTTGTGGTCGATGACGGCTCTCCCGACGATAGCCGCTCGATCATCGAGGGCTTTATCGCGACCCATCCCCAGGTGCGCCTGATCTCTCAGCCCAATGCTGGCTTGAGTGCCGCTCGCAACACGGGCATTAAGCATGCGCGTGGGCGTTATCTGCAATTTGTCGACAGCGACGACTATCTCGAGGTGGGGAAGATTGGTGCTCTGTTGCGCCGTGCTATAGAGCAGAACCTTGATATACTCCTGTTCAACCACAGGAATGTGGACATCGACGGCAATCCCATACCCACGGCATCGGCGGCCGATTTCCCTTCGACCTCGCCTGCGACTGGCCCAGAGTACCTGAGTAACCATCCGATGATTCCCTATGCGTGGCGTTATCTGTTGAGTGCTGACTACTTGAACAGGACAGGTTACCGCTTCGATCCCGAATTGCGCATCTGTGAGGACGGTCCCTTCATGTCGCGCATTATGCTCAATGCCGATCGGGTCGCCTACGAGGATGTCATCGCTTATTGCTACGTGAGCCGTGGCGATAGTTTCATGCATAACCCCGATCCTAAGCATCTGCGCCACCGCATGATGGGGCAGGTCGAGGCCGCCGCGTCGATCAACGAGGCTATGTCTCAGTTCGAATCCGCAACCGGCACGACTCCTCCTGCCAGTGTGGCCGGTATGAGAAACGTCTATCTCTACTTCGCCATGACCAAGGCGCTTGAGTGCGGTTATGTGAAAGAGGTGTTGGAACGTATCAGGCAGCATGGCCTGTATCCCTTCCCATGTGTGGGACCCGAGGCCAATTATTATGGGGCCAAGTGGAAAGTCATCCATGGCCTGATGATGCGTCCCCGCTTGTGGAATCTGTTAAGTAAAGTGTATCGAGCAATTCGGAAATAACATGGCGACCTTTGTATTTCGCAACCACACGGTAGAGCCTTTTCTGGGCTATGAAGGCATGACCTACTCGGGTTATGACGATATCAGTGTCGTGCCTCACGACGTTGACCGCTACATCTGGCTCTATCAGGTGCCTGTCAATGCCGATGTCCAGCAACTGGCGCAGGAGGTGGAGTCCTATTGTGGTAAACTGGATCTCGTGCTCAACAGCGCCGACGAGCGCAAGCCCTTCATCATCTTTTCGATGGTAGACTTGGCCCGTCTTAGGCTCACGGGAGCAGACACGGCTTTGCAAGAGGCCATCATGGGTTTTAACAGCCATGTGGCACAGTTGTCGCGTCAGCGCTCCAACGTCAAGTGGGTCGACTTGGAAGAGTTCACGTCACGATATGGGACCGATGTGTTGATCAACTGGAAGTTCTACCTCATGTCACAGACGCTGCTCAACCCTAAGTTGGCTAGCGATTTCCACATCTGGTGGAGCCGCATCCAAGATCAGTTGGATCTTAAGCGCAAGAAGTGTCTCGTTCTGGACTTGGACAACACGCTGTGGGGGGGCGTGCTCGGCGAGGATGGCCCCGATGGCATACAATTGGGCGGGGATTATCCCGGCAAGGCCTACACTATCTGGCAGCGCTCGCTGCTGCAACTCACTCGACAAGGCGTGATACTGGCGGTGTGCAGCAAGAACAATATGGACGACGTGCTCGAGGCCTGGAATGCCAACCCGGCCATGGTGCTCAAGCAGGAGCATTTTGCCGCCATGCGCATCAACTGGCTAGACAAGGCTTCCAATCTGCAATCGATGGCCGAGGAACTCAACATCGGACTCGACAGCATGGTCTTTGTCGACGATAACCCTGCCGAGCGCGAACTCATCAAGCAACTGTTGCCGCAGGTCGAAGTGCCCGATTTTCCCGATAAGCCTTATCTGCTCATGCCCTTCTATCGGGATCTGGTTGAGCGTTTTTTCCGAGCCTATGTGGTGACCGACGAGGACCGGTCCAAAACGGAGCAATACCGTGCCAACGCGTTACGCCATGCCGAGCAGGCGCATTTTGCCGATCTCGAGAGTTATCTGTATAGCCTTGACATCGAGTTGGATATCATGCCGGCCGACGAGCACAATCTGCCCCGCATTGCACAGATGACGCAGAAGACCAACCAGTTCAACCTCACCACACGCCGTTACACCCAGGACCAACTGCGACAGTTCATCGATCAGGGCTGGATGATCTATTGCGTGAATGTGAGTGACCGCTTTGGCGATAGTGGCATCACGGGCACCATCTGCCTGAAGCCTGTCGATGACCTGACGATCCATATCGACTCCTTGCTGCTCAGTTGCCGGGTATTGGGCAAGGGCATCGAGGAGGCCTTTGTCAAGACGGTGTTCAACCTGTTGCGCCTGGATGGCTACCGCAGGATCACCGCCGACTACCTGCCCACGGCCAAAAATGGACAGACGGCCGCCTTCTATGACCGCATGGGCATGGCCTGCTCAACGACCGATGCCGAGGGCGCCAAGCACTATCAACTGTCGCTCGACAGTGTGTACCAAGTCAATAATTGCTATAATATCAAAGTGAAATGAATCTCAACGATAAGGTTTTAGAGATTATGCGCGAGGTCTTTGAGATGGATACGGTCTCAACCGACGCTTCGCAGAAGAATTGCCCCAAGTGGGACTCGTTGCATCACCTGACTCTAGCGTCTGAACTGGAAGATGCCTTCGACATCGAACTCGAGCCCGAGGAGATCGCCGAGATGACCGACTTCTCGCGGGTGATCGCCATGCTGGAGTCCAAGGTGAAGTAATTATTTTTATAACATCCTCTCTCTCACGGTCGCCGCACACTTCGCTATGTCTCGTCAGCGTATTGCCTACATCGACTTTATGAAGTGTCTGTGCATCATGCTCATCGTGATGTACCATATCGACCATGAGTTTTTTAACTACTTGGCGCCCAATCTCAACAATGCATTGCAGTCATTCCGCCTGCCGATGTACTACTTTATATCGGGCATCTTCTTTAAACTCTATGGCGGCTTTGCCGATTTCACGCGGCGCAAGGTCAATAACATCCTTGTGCCGTTTGTTTTCTTTGTGGTATTGGCCTATGGCGTGCAACTGGCAGAATATGGGGCCCGCTGCCTGATGGGGGCAGAGCCCATCGACATCAATCCGGTGCATCTGCTTGAACCGTTCTATCTGAGATACTGGCCGATGACCACACCGCTGTGGTTTCTCTTGAGCCTGTTCTGGGTCAACATCATCTTCTATGTGCTGCACCGCTGCATCAGGCCTGTGTGGGCGTTGCTCATAGCCACGGTGATGATTTCGGTAGCAGGATGCTGGCTGGGCAATCATCGGGTGGAATTGCCCCTCATGCTCGACACCTCGCTGGTGGCGTTTCCCTATTTTGTGTTGGGGTGGGGGATGAAGCGCTTAGGTGCTCTGGAGCCGTCACGGTATGACAAGTGGGGAGTGTTGGTATTGGCCTTGGTGGCTTTGCCCATCTATTATCTCAGCGAATTCATGAATCTCCACTTCATGATTTTGCCTGCCTATTGGAAACTCTATGCATTGCCCTTTGTCGCTATCTTGGCACTCTTCTGGGCTTGCAAGCCGCTGCCCCGCATTCCGGTTATGTGCCATTACGGCCGTTATTCGCTTATTATTTTAGGCACTCACATGGTGGTCATGCAGTACATCCGCTCATGGTTCATCCTGCGAGGTGGCATGCAGCCCGGCGTGAACCTCTCTTTGATCGTGTTTGCGCTCACAATATTAATTATGTGGCCAGTGATTGCCTCGCTCAAGACTTATGCACCACGGTTTACCGCTCAGGAGCCGTTTTTCAAACCTGGTTGGAAATTGTAATTCCATGAAGTATATCCTTCGTCTATTATCGATTGTGGCGGCCTTTGGGCTGCTCTTTGCCGCCTATGGCGGTCGAGTCGACCCTACTGTGTGGAGCCTGCCTTCGCTGGCGACTCTGGCATTGCCGGCAGTCGCGCTCGGTGTCGTGGTTCTGCTTGTGCTGTTGGCGCTGCTCAGGCAGTGGCGCGCGGCAGTCATCCTGGTTGGTGCCCTGTGTTTGTCATGGCCCACACTGCGGCTGATATCCCCCGTCAATGTGTTTCATCCCAAATCCGATCCTGACAGTCCTCAACTGAAGGTGCTCACGATGAATGTCACCGAGTTTAACTGGCAGGAAAACACCGACCTGCCGAGCAAGAACATGCGGTATATCCTCGACGAGGACGCCGATATAGTGGCCATTCAGGAAGGCCTGGTCTATTTCTCATACGAGAAGCAGCCCCGCCTCAAATCGATGTTGGAGGAACTGTACAAGAAGTACCCCTATCGCAAGAAGCATTACTTTGACGTCGGCATCCTGTCCAAATATCCCTTTGAGGAGGTGGAGTCGCCTGTGCTCGAGACGGATTCTCTCGGTTACTTTATCAAGGCGTGGGATGTCGAGGCTCCCGGCGGTAATGTGCGTGTCGTGAGCATGCACTTGAGTTCGTTGAGGCTGACCCATAACGAGCGCGGCGTCATCGAGTCGATGAATATGCCATCGGGCCGTAAACGCCGCATCCAGTCGGTTACCCGCAAACTGGATAATGCCTTTATCAGCCACGCTCGTCAGGCCAGGGCAATGCGTCAACTGCTCGACGACACGTCGAGTGACGTGCTGGTCATGGGTGACATGAACGACACCCCTGGATCATTCGCCTATCGCACCATCTGTGGCGAGGATCTGCGCGATGCCTGGGCCGACACGGGGTTTGGCCCCACCTACACCTTCAATGCCAATCACTTGTATGTCAAGATTGACCACATCCTGTATCGAGGCAACCTTAAGCCTCTGTCATGCAATAGGGTCAAGGGTGGCGAGAGTGACCATTATCCGGTGGTGGCCGTTTTCCAACGCCGATGATACACTAAATCATAGTGATTTTGCGTTACTTATATGATAACACGAGACAAACAATGAAGATGATGCTTAAAAGATATTCCCTATGGATGGCACTTGTCTTGATGGCACTTACGGTGCTGTTAGGCTCTTGCATCGAGGACGGCTTCACCACATCCTCCAGCGATGTGTTGGCGTTCAATACCGATACAGTGGCGTTCGACACCGTGATCACACTCCAGGGTACAGCCACCAAGCAGATGGTGGTCTATAACCGTAGCAAGAAGCAGATCAACATCTCGTCGATCAAGGTGGCGGGACTTTCCAGCAAGGGCCACTTCCACCTGAATGTCGACGGCATCCGAGGTGATGAGTTCCAGAATGTGGAAATCCGAGGCAACGACTCGATCTACATCTTCATTGAGGCCAATCTCGACGAAATGGAGCAGAACGAGCCCACACTGCTTGAGGACCGATTGGAATTTGTGACCAATGGCATGACCCAGAGCGTGCTGCTCAGTGCATGGGGACAGGACGTGGTGCGCATCAATGGAGATACAATTTCGCGCAGCACCCATTTCACAGGGGATAAACCCTATCTGATCTACGACACGATGTTTGTCTCACAGGGCGTTACGTTGACGCTCGATCCGGGCACCACCTTGCTCTTTCACGACAAGGCCGCCATACGCTGTGCCGGGCGCATGCTGGCCAACGGCACGGTCCAAGAGCCCATCTACTTCCGTGGCGACCGTCTCGACCGAGTGGTGGGCTCAACCAGTTTCGACATCATGTCGGGACAGTGGGGAGGTGTCATTTTCACTCCACCAACAATGGGTAATGTGCTCAAGCACGTGATCATGAAGGGCAGCACCATAGGCATGCATTGCACAGCCTACGATACGACCCGTTGCGCCTTGAAATTGGTCAACTGCGTCCTGAGTAACTCGGCATCGACATGCCTGGCAACCGCGATGTGCTATGTCCAGGCCATAGGCACCGAGTTTAGCGACGCTGCCGAGGAGGTCGTATATTTTGCTGGCGGCAAGGTGATGGCCAGCCAGTGCACGTTTGCCAACTATTATCTGTTTAAGATCCCAACGCTGCCTATTGTCAATATCTTTGATGTGAAGTTTGACAACGGCGCAATCGGTAGAATTCGCGCTTATTTCGACAATTGCATCATCCATGGTCTGACTTCCGACATCAACGAGGGCGTGCTGAATGACTACGACGTGTATCTGCGCTATTGCCTGCTCAAGAGCGAGGGCCATGACGATGACCATTTCATCAACTGCGTGTGGGATGGCGATCCGCTGTTCCTGACGATACGCGACGACTACCTCTTCGACTATCGTCTTGACAACGAGAGCGAAGCCATCGGCAAGGGCAATCCTGCCCTGTGTCCGCCTGAGGCACGCTACGACCGTTACGGCAAGGACCGTCTGGCCACGGGTGCCGTCGATCTGGGCGCTTATGTGTGGGAATACGTTCCCCATGACGAAGACCAATAGTTCTTGTATATATATACAACATCAACGAAATGAAACGTTTCTTTCTCTTATCGGTGCTTGTATTGGCGCTGACAGGTTGTTTGGCGGCTTCCGACAATGTCCCCTCGGGCCGGGCGTTGCCCAAGCATGAGTTCCGTGGTGCCTGGATGCACATTATCGGACAAGGCCAATATGCCAAGATGAATCCTGAGCAGACGAGGCAATATCTCATCCAGCAACTCGACCTGCTCCGACAGGCGGGATGCAATGCCGTCATCTGGCAGATTCGACCCCAGGCCGATGCGGCATATATCAGTGACATTGAGCCCTGGTCTAGATGGCTCACGGGCGAGGCGGGCAAAGCCCCTGATCCCGTGTGGGACCCTTTGCAGTTCATGATAGAGCAATCCCACCAGCGCGGCATGGAGTTGCACGCCTGGATCAATCCTTATCGCGTGACCAGCAGCGAGGAGGACCAGCCGGCGCCCGGCCACATCTATTATGAGCATCCCGAGTGGTTCCTCAAGTATGCCGATGGCAAACTCTACTTTGACCCTGGTCTGCCCGAAAGCCGGAACTTCATCGACACCGTGGTGCGCGACATCCTCAACCGATACGATATCGATGCCCTGCACATGGATGATTATTTCTATCCCTACCCGGTCAAGGGGGCAGAGTTTCCCGATACGGCTTCCTACAATGCCTATGGTATCGGGTGGGACAAGAACGACTGGCGCCGTCACAACGTGGATCTGCTCATCGAGCAGTTGCATAACACCATTTTGGAAGTGAAGCCATGGGTGCGCTTTGGCATCAGCCCCTTCGGCATCTGGCGCAATCGTGCCAGCGACCCTGATGGCAGCCAGACCAACGGTTTGCAGTGCTACGACGCCCTTTATGCCGATTGCCTCAAGTGGACGGCCGAGGGATGGGTCGATTACATGGTGCCGCAACTCTACTGGGAACTGGAGCATAAGGCCGCCAGCGATCTCGTGCTCATGCACTGGTGGAACGACCATGCCAATGAGCGCCACATGTACTACGGGCAGGCTCTCAACAACGTCATGACGCATCAGGATATTGCCGACGAGGGCGGTGATCCCGCCAACCCCACCCAGTTAGACCACAAGATGCGCCTACAGCGATCGATGGAAAACGTGCACGGCGTTACCTGGTGGCCCGCTTATACCATCACCAGCAACTTCAAGGGTGTGCTCGACTCGCTGTCCAATGATCAGACGGCGCGGCCAGCGCTCATTCCTGCCTATAATTGGATCGACAGCAAGGAGCCTCACCATGTGCATGACCTCAAGGTCAAAAAGGTGGGCGGCAAGAAGTGTCTCACCTGGCGTGCTCATGAGACCGACGACCCGATGCAGCAAGCGGTACGCTTTGTCATCTACCGTTATCCCAAGGGCAAGAAGGGGCATCTCGATGATTCCGCCTTCATCCTTGCCATCACGGGAGAGACCACCTATGTCCTGCCCGATGGCGGCAAGGGCAACTGGCATTATGCCGTAACCGCTCTCGACCGCTGCTGGAACGAGAGCGATCCCGTCTGGAAATAACCACTGCTCTCCATCAACCAGTAAACAGACAGCCGGCCTCCAATCGAGGCCGGCTGTCTGTTTACGTTATTTCCGTAACATCCGTTATCTCCGTACTTGGCTAAAACAGGTGAGCGATATTGTCGGTCATCATCTTCACGCTCATCGCCAGCAGAATGATGCCGAAGAACTTGCGAGAAAACATCATACCGCCATCGCCCAGCAAGCGCTCGATCTTGTCGGTGCTCTTGATCACGATATAGACCCACAGCATGTTGATGGCCAGTCCGATAAAGATGTTGATGTCGTCATACATCGCCTTGAGCGAAATCAGGGTAGTCAGCACACCGGCGCCCGCGATGAGCGGAAACACCATCGGCACCATCGTCGCGCCCTTGTTGGGCGTGTTGTTCTTGAATATCTCCACATCCAGGATCATTTCAAGCGCCATCAGAAACATCAGGAATCCGCCAGCGGTGGCAAACGAGTAGATGTTGCAGTTGAATATCTGCAACAGCCAGTAGCCGCCGTAGTAGAATCCCACCATGAGCAGGGTAGAGTAGATAGTGGCCTTGAGAGCATCCACATGGCGACCTTTCTCTCTCAACTGCAGGATGATAGGAATCGAACCCACGATGTCGATAATACTCAGCAACACCAACGTTGCACTCAGAATCTGTGTGAAATTAATCTTACCCATAATCATTTCGAGGTGTTGATTGATGTTTTGTCTTCCGCGATGCAAAGATACTCATTTTCTGTGTATCGGTTAGTTGTGCAGTCTTGAAATCATGCTTAGTAGTAGCGTTTTTTTCCGCATCGCAGGTACAGATAGCCCGCAAATGAGTTTTTATTTGGCAATATGCTGAAAATTAACCTAATTGTTCGGAATCAATGTGGCCATCCCGGCATCACTTCGGTCTCGAGTGGAGGATTTGACCTCAGACAAATCTGCCGCTGTTTTGTTTGCGTTTGTGATGATTTTGATTAAAGTGAAACAAATATGTGTCGGTTTTGTACGGCCTTGGCCAAATTTTTCTTAACTTTGCAGTTTGAATAAAAACTCAAACAACTAATCAACAGAAATGAGCGAGAAAGAGAATACACTGGCTACGAAATATGACCCTAAAGAGGTCGAGGACAAGTGGTACAAGTATTGGGAGTCGCATGACCTGTTCAAGAGCGTCCCCGATGAGCGTGAACCCTATTGCATCGTAATCCCGCCCCCCAATGTGACGGGTGTGCTGCACATGGGCCACATGCTGAACAATACGATTCAGGACATCCTCATCCGCCGCGCGCGCATGGAGGGCAAGAACGCCCTGTGGGTGCCTGGTACCGACCATGCGTCGATCGCTACCGAGGCCAAGGTCGTTAAGCGATTGGCCGAGCAGGGCATTCGCAAGCGCGACCTCACCCGTGACGAGTTCCTCAAGCATGCTTGGGATTGGACACACGAGCACGGGGGCATCATCCTGCAGCAGTTGCGCAAGTTGGGCGCTTCCTGTGATTGGAGCCGCACAGCATTCACAATGGACGAGACACGCAGCATGAGTGTGATGAAGGTCTTTGTTGACCTCTATGACAAGGGCTACATCTATCGTGGCCTGCGCATGGTTAACTGGGATCCCAAGGCCCAGACGGCGTTGAGCAACGAGGAGGTAATCTACCGTGAGGAGAAGAGCCACCTCTATCACCTCAAGTACTATGTGGATGGCTTGCAGACACTCGAGGGCGAGGAACAACTGCGTGCCGAGGGCAACATCATCCACAAGGATGAGAAGGGCTACTATGCCGTCGTGGCTACCACGCGCCCCGAGACCATCATGGGCGATACCGCCATGTGTGTCAATCCCAAGGATCCCAAAAACCAGTGGCTCAAGGGCCGCAAGGTGATTGTGCCCCTCGTTGGCCGAGTCATCAACGTCATCGAGGACCGCTATGTTGATATCGAGTTCGGCACCGGCTGCTTGAAGGTGACCCCCGCACACGACACCAACGACTATATGCTGGGCAAGACCCACAATCTGGAGACCATCGACATCTTCAACGCCGATGCCACCATCAGCGACCAGTCGCCGCTGTATGTGGGCATGGACCGTATGGACTGCCGCAAGCAGATTGTCATCGACCTGCAGGCCGCTGGCCTGGTCGAGAAGATCGAGGACTATGACAACAAGGTGGGTTACAGCGAGCGCAACAGCGACACCGCTGTAGAGCCCCGCTTGTGCATGCAGTGGTTCTTGAAGATGCAGCACTTTGCCGACATCGCTCTGCCTCCCGTCATGGAAGACAAACTCAAGTTCTATCCTCCCAAGTACAAAAACACCTACAAGGTGTGGCTCGAGGGCATTCAGGACTGGTGCATTTCGCGCCAACTGTGGTGGGGACATCGCATACCTGCCTACTTCCTGCCCAGCGACAATGAGGATAAGGAGGTCTATGTAGTTGCCCTCAACGAGGAGGAAGCCCTCGAGAAGGCTCGCAAGATTCCCGGCTACGAGCATATCGAGGCTAGCCAGTTGCGCCGCGACGAGGACGCCCTCGACACTTGGTTCAGTTCTTGGTTATGGCCCATCTCACTCTTTGACGGCATCAACAATCCGGGCAACGAAGACATCAAGTACTATTATCCCACTAGTGACCTGGTGACTGGTCCGGACATCATCTTCTTCTGGGTGGCACGCATGATCATGGCTGGATATGAGTATGTGGGTGATATGCCTTTCCGCAATGTCTATTTCACAGGTATCGTGCGTGACAAGTTGGGACGCAAGATGTCCAAGTCGCTCGGTAATTCACCCGATCCTCTGGAATTGATCGAGCGCTTCGGCGCCGATGGCGTGCGCATGGGTCTGATGCTTGCCGCCCCTGCGGGCAACGATATCCCCTACGACGACGCCCTGTGTGAGCAAGGACGTAACTTCAATAACAAGATATGGAATGCATTCCGCCTCGTCAAGGGCTGGGAGGTTGCCGACGTGGAGCAGCCCGAGGCCAGCCGACAGGCTGTGTTGTGGTTCCGGCACATGCTCAACGATGCCTTGGCAACCGTTAAGGATCACTTCGCCAAATTCCGCTTGAGTGATGCCATGATGGTGCTCTATCGACTGTTCTGGGAAGAGTTCTCGGCATGGTATCTCGAGTCGGTGAAGCCCGCTTATGGCCAGCCCATGGATCGTGCCACGATGACTGCCACACTCGAGTTCTTCGACACGCTGTTGCGTCTGCTGCATCCGTTCATGCCCTTCATCACCGAGGAACTGTGGCAGCACCTCGACGAGCGGGCCGAGGGCGAGAGCATCATGTATGCCCTGATTCCCGAGCCTGAGCAGGCCGATGCCGCTATCCTTAAGGCCATGGCCGATGTCAAGGAAATCGTGGGTGGAGTGCGCAATGTGCGCAAGCAGAAGAATCTGCCCAACAAGGAACAACTCACTCTGCAGGCTGTGGGCGGACTCAACAACCCTCTCGAAGCCGTTATCGTGAAACTCGCTGGCCTTGAAAAGGTTGAAACGGTTTCCGAGAAGGACGCCACGGCTGCCGCCTTTATGGTAGGCACTGCCGAGTTTGCTGTGCCTTTGGCAGGAAGCATCGACGTCGAGGAAGAAATCAAGAAACTGGAGGCCGACTTGGAGTACACCCGTGGATTCCTGGCCAGCGTGGAGAAGAAGTTGAGCAACGAGCGCTTCGTGGCCAATGCGCCAGAGGCCGTTGTTGCCAACGAGCGTAAAAAGAAGGCCGATGCCGAGAGCAAGATCGCCACGATGGAGCAGGCCCTCCAGCAATTGAGAAAGTAACTTATCGTCACACAATGCCCTGGCTTTGCCAGGGCTAATTATTAGCATATATAAGATATTATGGACAACACGATTTTGAAACCTGGACTTCCCGTGGCACTATGCAGTGACCATGCTGGATATCCTGTCAAGGAGGCTGTTAAGCAGTGGCTCGATGCCCAAGGCATCGCTTACAAGGATTTCGGTACCCACAGTGAGGAGAGTTGCGACTATCCCGACTTCGCTCACCTCTGTGCCACCGCCGTCGAGCGTGGAGAGTGCTATCCCGGTATTGCCGTGTGTGGCAGTGGCGAGGGCATCAACATCACCCTCAACAAGCATCAGGGCGTGCGCTCGGCATTATGCTGGCGCTTGGCAGTGGCTCGTCTGGCACGTCAGCACAACGATGCCAATGTAATCGCTATGCCAGGACGCTTTGTCACCAACGAGGAGGCCATCTCAATGGTCGAGGCTTTCTTGACGACCCCGTTCGAGGGCGGACGCCACCAGCGCCGCATCGATAAGATTCCTGTGAAGTGATTTGCAGCATCCCTGATGGGAGGTGGCATTGATATGACCTAAAGCTACAGCCCGCCTGTAGAAAAATCTTCTACAAGCGGGCTGCTGTTTTGTTGGCCTTCAGACTTGGTTATGAAGCCAGAATGATGTCGATAACCATGTTGACGTCGGCTATGTTGACCTCGCCGTCACCATTGGTGTCAAACGCTTGGTTGTTATCATCCTTCAGGATGGCATCGATGATAGCATTCACATCAGCGATGTTGACTTCACCGTCGCCATTGGCATCGCCTTTGACCGACTGGGGACGGCTATACAGGGTGATGTCGTCGATGTTGACGCGCACGCCTGATGTCTGGGCGATGCGGAATCGCACAGCGCCTTCCACATCAGCATCTAACCTGAATGGCTGTAATTCGCCCTTGGTGACCGTGATGTTGCCCAGCGTGGTCCATGTCGAGCCCTTGTCGGTGCTGTAATCCACATTGAGCGTAGCGTCGGCGTCGTTGCCAAAACTGCCTGCCCACAGGCTGATCGCACTCGTGCCGTGCTCTTGGTCTTGGGTCATGGTGATGGCGCTGTTGCTGTCCTTGCCCAAGCGGCACGACCGCTCGCCATGGCACAGGTTGTCCTGCCAGATACCGGCATTGGCAAATTCCCATATCCACGCATGACCGACTACCGTCTCGTTCCAGTAACCGCCTGTCTCACAGCCTTCCCAATCCTCCATGATGCTGTCCGATTGGGTGACCGGGTCGACTGGATCATCGCCCTGTTTGGTGGCTGTGGCAGTGATAGTGAACGAGGTTGAAACCTCGTCGCTGCGCAGCGTGATGTCGTTGCTGAAGGTGCCTTGCTCGTCGGCCGTGAACGTAATCACAAACGTGGTGCCGCGATTGACATCGGCGGCGCTGAAGGTGCTCTTGCTCACATAGAAGAACTCATTGTCGCTCATCGACATGTTCAGACCCTGGCTCAAGCCCACACCCTTGATGGTCACGGTATATTCCAATTCGGTTCCCACCGTGGTCGTGCCCATGTCATAGACCGACAGATTCTCAGGCTGAGTGATGCTAGCGGGTATGATTTCGCCTGAACCGGGCCAGGGCTCACCCTTCTTGTTGCCCCAGATATACTCGGCCAGTTCAGGGTGGTCGATAAACGGGTTGCGGTTGCCTTGAATGCCATATACGGCCTCATTGCGGTTGATTTCCTTCTCACTCACGGGGTCGAGGCGGGTCCACTCCATCAGCATGTTGATGGTCCAGGTCGAGAACGCTAGATATTTGTTCTTGCCGTAGTCGATTTGTGCGCTGCCAGGCCAGCCGGGCAATTCCTCTTTGTAGCACGTCGCCATATAGAAATAGGTGCGTGCCAGATCACCCTTATACTCATCGTCGGGCTCAAACACAACGCCGCTATAGCCGGGATAGGTGCAGGTGCCCAGTTTGCCCTTGGCCACATAACCGTCGTTGGCCAATCGGGTGCCGTCTTTGCACACTCCATAGGGATTGTTGCCGCGCTGGCTATTGACGTGGATGTCGGTAGGGTAGATGTGAAACACATCGGTGTTCATGGGCGCTACGGCGCCGCCAAACCAACTCCTGGGGAAACTATGCTCGCGATTGTAGCCTTCACCCAGTTCCGAAGCCGATGCTCCGTTCTGGTTGGTGGCGTAGCGGCATGTGCTGTAGATGTCGATGATGTAGCCATCTTCGTCAGTGTCGGCAGTGGCAAACGCACTCAGCAGGCCAGCGCTGTAGGACACTTCCCTGTGCTCGTGGATAATATTGTTCAAGGCGCTCATCAGGGCCTCGTCGCTCTTGCCCACAGCGGACTTATAGTAGGTGGCCGGTTCGTTGGCTAGCGCTGCTTGCATGGCAACAACCATTGCCGCAAGCGTCATGGAGAATCGGATAAACTGTTTCATGTGATGAGTTGTAATTACCGCATCCAACGGTGTTATGATGTACTTAGGATTTATTGCTCCGATTGCCGCGAGGCTGCTTGGCAGACGCTTTCGCATCGCTGGCGGCTTGAGTGTCGCGCACCTTGCCGGCAAGCATTCCGCAAGCGGCTGCGATGTCCTCGCCACGACTGCGGCGTATCGTGCAGGTCACGCCCTTGCTGTTGAGATAGTCGCGGAAGTAGGTCATGCGCTCATCGCTGCTGGTACGCAACTTCTCGATGCCGGGAATCATGTGGTAGCGGATGAGGTTGACGCGCACGTGCTCGTTAGGCAGCAGTTCGCGCAGTTTCTCGGCATGCTGGATGTCGTCGTTGAACCATTGCCAGCAGATGTACTCGACCGACAGGCGGCGCTGGTGGGCAAAGTCATAGTTGCCCAGCACTTCCATGACGCGGTCGATGGGGGAGATGCGCTCTATCGGCATCATCGACGAACGCTCTTCCTGCACCGCATTGTGTACACTCACGGCGATGTGAACGCTGGTCTGCTCGCACAGTATCTTCAGTTCTGGCAGTTTGCCCACGGTAGAGACTGTCACACGCTTTGGGCTCCATGCCAGACCCCACGGCTCGGTCAGGATGGCGATCACGCGCATCACCTCGTCGAGGTTGTCGAGCGGCTCGCCCATGCCCATAAACACGACGTTGGTCAGACTCTCGCTCTCAGGGATGCTCAGCACCTGATTGATGATCTGGTTTGCCGTCAGGTTGCCGTGGAAACCCTGTTTGCCCGTCATGCAGAAGTAGCAGTTCATGCGGCAGCCCTTCTGCGACGAGATGCACAGTGTAGCCCGGTCCTCCTCAGGGATGAAGACCGATTCAACGGCCTGTTTGTTGCCTGCATCAAACAGGTATTTCACCGTTCCATCCTGGCTGGCAGACGCCTGGCTGGGAGGATACAGTCCAACGCAATAGCGGCTGGACAGCAGTTCGCGGTTGGCTTTGGAGATGTTTTGCATCTGGTCAAAGTCGTTGACGCGCTTCTGGTAGATCCACTGTGCCAACTGCTTAGCCACAAAGCGGGGCATACCCAATGACGTGACGGCATCCTGCATCTCCTCGAGGGTCATGCCTGCCATCGGTTGTAATATCTTGTCGTTGCTCATGTCTTGAAAGCTTTAATGATTGTTTAAACTGCAAAATTACTAAATTGTTATAAGATGTCAGTCATCAGTCGCCCGTTTTTTAATCAGGACAGGTTCATTTATCAGGGATTGACGGGCTTGTTCAGCATCTGATTGAGATGTGTCTCTAGGATGTGGAACCCGGGCTCAATCATGCCGCTGTGGCCGTGGCCGTCAATCTCGTAGAGGTAGGTGTGCTGGTGGCCTGCGAGCTTCATCATGCGGGCGAGGTACTGGTTCTCGTCATAGCGCCCGTAGAGTTCCAACTCCCTGTCGCCGCAGATGAGCACGAGCGGCGGGCAGTCGCCCCGCACCCAATACAGCGGTGCATTCTCGTCGATGGTGGCTTGCAGGGGCGGTATGCCCTGCATCTTGCGCACGTTGAAGTGGGTGATGGCCTGGCCGCTGAAGGGGGCATACATCATCACACTGTCAGCATCCACGCCATAGGTCCCTAACCACGATTTGTCAAGACACAGCATCATCGAGATGTATCCTCCTGCCGAGTGCCCAGCCACGACAATCTTGTGCGGGTCGCCGCCATAGTCGGCGATGTGCCTGAACACCCATGCCACCGCCTCGGCGGCATCATTGAGGATCTCCTTGACGGTCGCTTGTGGCAAGAGCCTGTAGTTGACCCCGACGACCACCAGGTCTTTTCCCTTGAGCCGTGCCGGAATCTCCTTGCTCCCGCTTTCCAGACCTCCACCATGGAACCAGACCACGACAGGCAGGCCTGTGGCTTCCTCGGGGTGATAAATGTCCAGCTTGAGCCGCTCCAGCGAGTAGGCATCGGTTTTGCTCGTATAAGAGATGTCATTGACTTGCTTGTAGGATTGCGCAAGCGCCCCCGCACACCAGGCGCCGAGGATAAGCAATACTAAAATTCTGGTTGTTTTTTTCATAAATCGTAACTCAATATTTATTATGTCTTACGAGCGTAGCGAGCTTGTTAGAAAACAAGAAAAACAAGACGTACAAATTATAATATTTTTTATAGATAATCAATATTTTTGTCTTCCTTGCCCTTCTTGTCTCCAAATCAGCAACTTAGCACCCTCGCCTGAAGCCCCAAGAACGCGGATGCTCTCTAAGCCCTAAGTAGGAATATCCGCTTTCTCATAATCTTATGTATTTAGAGAGTGAATATTAAATTAATGGCGCTTGCGATGCGGCTTCTCGAGCACAATGCTCTCGCTGTCAACGAAATGCGGTCCACCAACGGCATTAACGCCAGTGCTGGTGCGCATCACCCTCGAGGGCCAATTACCACTCAGCAGGTAGTCAATCAGGGCGGTGACGTCGCTGATGTTGATGCCGTTGTCCTGGTTGCAGTCAGCGGCCGGGTTGCTGATGGCGCTGCCGCCCAACAGCAAGTCGATCAAGGCCGTCACGTCGCTGATGTTCACGCTGCCGTCGCCGTTCACGTCACCACGCTGGAACGAACTGCCGACATAAGGCTCCCAGCCTTCGCCTTCCGCCCAAGACCAATGGTAGACATCCCAATTCTTGGCATTGGCCTGGCTAACCTGGGCTGCAGTAATGACATTTCCCTCTACAGTATCATCTTCGGGATTATAATCGATAATGGCATAAAGTATTCCTCGATTATCGGCGCTGCGCATGGGTAGCGCGTCGACAATCTCACCCATCTTGGTGGCATTGATTTGATTATAGAAAATGGGCAATTCATTCAAATCAGGGCAATTTCCCAGTGGCAGGCTCGTCAGCTGATTGGTTTGAGCACGTAATGTTTGCAGTGCAGTGCAGCCACTGGCATCAAGACTCGTTAACTGATTGGCAGCGACCCAAAGGTAAATGAGCTTGTCATGGTTACCGAGTACCACTTGAGATATCTGATTATTGTTACATAGTAGATGGATCAAGTTGGCAAACCTCGAGACATCGATAGTGCCCGAAACCTGGTTGTTACGGCAGTCAAGAGAAAGGAAAGCGTCGGGACAAGTGCTCAGGTCCACACTTGTCAACTGGTTGTCTCGGCACCAGAGGTAAAGGAGTTCAGAGTTGCGGCTGATGTCGAGTTCGGTCAGTTGATTGTTTGAGCAGAGGAAGTACACGAGCGCCGGGCAAGTGGTGACGTCCAGTTCAGTCAATTGGTTTTCCTCGCAATCGATATAATCCAGTACAGGGCAATTAGAAACATCCAAACGGGTCAGGGCGCAAGAGTAGCATTCTAACTGTTCAAGGAATGGATTATCGTTGGCAACCAGTGCCGTCAACTGGGGTTTATTAATTACCGAGAGTGTGGTGAACAGATTGTTGCTGCACCACAGATCTCCCAGATTGTTCATGTGGCCCACATCCAGGCTGTCGAGGCCGCAGTCAGAGCACTCAAAATAAGTCACGGCCGAGCAGTCACTCAGGCCGGTAATGCTGCCAAGGTCAGGATTGTTCTTGCAGTTCAAGGTCAAAAGGGAAGTCAGACCCGTCACGTTGAGCGACGTCAACTGGTTATTGTAGCAATACAGACTATGGAGGCGAGGGCTGAATGTCACGTCAAGTGAAGTGAATGCGCAATAATCGCAGCCAAACCAAGCTAACGCTGTGCAATCAGTAAGTCCCTGGATTGACGAAAGATTGCTGTTCTCTTCACAATGTAATAAGTTCAAAGCGGTGCAGCCCGTCACATCAAGCGATATCAAGGCGTTGCGGGGGCATCTGAGCTCTTGCAGCCCCTTGTTGCCACTAACCCTGAGATATTTCAGTTGAGGTTTGTCGCTCACTTCAAGGGTGCCCGTCAACTGGTTATTGCGGCACCACAGCGTCCCCAGGTTCGTCATGTCGTTCACGCCGGGCAACTCGGTGATGGCACAGTCCTCACAGTCCAAATAGGCCAGCGCTTTACAACTGGCAAGGCCAGTGATAGTCTCGAGATTATCATTGAAGTAGCACTTGAGCGTGCTCAATGCCGTGCAACCCGTCACTTTGAGTGTTGTCAAGTCCTCACTGTAGCAGTTGAGTTGGGTCAATCGCGTGTCGCCAGCGACTTGCAGGTTTTTCAGGCTGCCGCTATGGCTGGTATTGAGGGCGCTGATTTGGGTATTGCCCGCCAGCAACGTTTCCAGCCTGGTCATGCCCGTAACAGCACTCAAGTCGCTGAACGACGTGTCCTCGACATCCAGCCAGGTTAAATTGGTGCAGTCCTCCAACCCATAGATACCCGTCAAGTTATAGTTGTTGTAAATCTTGAGATACAGCAGTGCTGTGCAACCTGTCACGTCAACGCTGGTCAGCGCATCACGCCAGCAGTAGAAGCCCGTCAAGGTGGTGTTGCCCCGAACCCACAACGTTCTCAGACTGCTGTGATTGTTCACACTCACTGTGGTGAGTTGGTTGTTCTGGAGATACAGCTCTTGCAGCACCGTGTTACTGGTCACGTTGATTGACGTCAACTTGTTGTAGCCCAAGTTGAGGTAAATCAGTTTGGTGTTGGCGCTCACGTCGATCGAGGTCAGATTATTCGAGTAGAGATCCAACCTTTTCAATTGGGTAAAATACTGCACCCCCGTCATGTTGGAAATGCCCTTGTAAGCCAGATTCAACGTGTCGCGCGCATTGAGCTGCGCTGTGGTGATGGTGCCGCTCGGGTACTGGCTCAGCAGGTAGGAGCGGAAGGTCGCGTCAGGGAAGTTGGTGGCGTTAATCGTCACATCGGCCCGGGCCGCCAGCGCCGCCATCAGCACAGTCAGTGAAAATAGTAATAATCGTTTCATAATCGTGTAGTTATTAGTTAGTAAAAATGGATTCATTCTTCAAGTTATGCCACAAATATAATAATTATCTTTCATTAATCCAATAAAAATCCAATTAAAGTCTTACTTTTTCTTTCAGATTAAAGATTAATTAGTGATTAGAGATTAGTGAGGCATCCGCGATGATGCAAAATGGACTCGAAGTGTAGAGCAAGAGCTTAGGGTTTAGATAGCATCAGCCTTCTTTTTGCCTCACGTTAGGTCGCTAAGTTGCTGATTTGGAAGACAAGAAAGACAAGAAGGACAAATATTGATTTGTTGTCCTTCTTGTCTTAAAGAAGTTCTTTGCCCCTTAGCGTGAGGCTAAGCTATGGGATTATTTCAGGTAAGTATAGCGGTAGTCCGTGGGAGGAACGAGGGTCTCCTTGATCACGCGCGGGATGATCCAGCGGATCAGGTTGAACTCGCCACCAGCCTTGTCGTTGGTACCACTGGCACGAGCGCCACCGAAGGGCTGCATGCCCACAACAGCGCCTGTCGGCTTGTCGTTGATGTAGAAGTTACCGGCAGCATAGCAGAGCCTGTCGGTCAACTTTTCAACGGCCATGCGGTCACGGCCCCAAACGGCACCGGTCAGACCATAAGGCGAGGTCTCGTCACACAATGTTGCGGTTTCTTCCACCTTGTCGTCGTCATAGGGGTAAACCGTCAGCACAGGGCCGAAGATTTCCTCTTCCATCGACTTGAAGCGCGGGTTGCTGGTCTCGATCACGGTAGGCTCAACAAACCAGCCCTTGCTCTTGTCGCACTTGCCGCCGATGACCACCTTGGCGTCGGCTGCCTGCTCGGCATAGTCGATATAGGATTTGCACTTGTCAAACGAGGCTTCGTCGATCACTGCATTGATAAAGTTGGCGGGATCCTTCACATCGCCCATCTTCACCTCCTGGCACATAGCCTTGATGTCTGCCAGCACATCGGCCCACATACTCTTGGGAATGTACATGCGTGAAGCGGCCGAGCACTTCTGGCCCTGGAACTCAAACGCGCCGCAGAAGGCTGCCGTAGCCACGGCCTTCTTGTCGGCACTGGGATGAACAAAGATGAAGTCCTTGCCTCCGGTCTCACCCACGAGACGGGGATAGGAGATATACTGGTCAACATTCATGCTGGCCTGCTTCCACAGCGACTTGAAGGTGGCTGTGCTGCCGGTGAAGTGGATACCGCTGAAGTACTTGCTCTGGGTGGCAACCTCGCCGATGAGGGCGCCGCTGCCGGGCAGGAAGTTGATCACGCCGTCGGGCAGACCGGCCTCCTTGTACAGTTGCATCAGGTAGTAGTTGCTCAGCAGGGCTGTGGTCGAGGGCTTCCACAGGGCCACGTTACCCATCAGCACGGGAGTCATGCACAGGTTGCTGGCGATCGAGGTGAAGTTAAACGGGGTCACGGCCAGGATGAAGCCCTCCAAGGGGCGATACTCGGTGTGATTTAATTGGCCTACGCCATCCTTGGGCTGCATGCCGTAGATCTTGCTGGCATAGTGAACATTGTAGCGGAAGAAGTCGATCGTCTCACAAGCCGAGTCGATTTCGGCCTGATAGATGTTCTTGCTCTGGCCAAGCATGGTGGCGGCATTCATGATGGGGCGGTACTTGGTGGCAAGCAGTTCGGCCATCTTCATCACGATGGCAGCGCGGGTTGTCCACGGGGTGCGGCTCCATTCCTTCCAAGCCTTCATAGCGGCATCGATAGCCATCTCGATGTGCTCCTTGCCCACCTTGTGGTAGGTGGCAAGCACGTGCTTGTGGTCGTGAGGGCAGGTTACTTGACCGGTGTTGCCGGTACGGATTTCCTTTCCACCGATGATGATGGGGATATCTACTACGAGGTTGCTCTGGCGCTCGAGTTCCTTCTCGAGGGCAACGCGTTCGGGTGAACCGGGCATATAAGCCTTCACCGGCTCATTGGCGGGAAGGGGAAAATTGATAATAGCGTTATTCATTATTTTAGTTTTTAGTTTTTGGTTTTTAGTTTCTTGTCTTTAGTTGTTAGTTCGATGGACAAGTTCATGATCCTTTATCCATTAAACTTTAAACATCAAGTGCCGCAAGCCACATGGATTGCGACACTTGGTGACGTAGATTATCCGAACATCTGCTCGAAGGTCTTCTTGATGATGGCGATGGCCTCCATCAGTTCCTCCTTGGTGATGCACAAGGGAGGTGCAAAGCGGATGATGTGGTCGTGGGTCGGCTTGGCCAGCAGGCCGTTGTCACGCAACTTCAGGCAGATGTCCCAAGCGGTCTTGCCCTCGACGGGTTTGGTGACGATAGCGTTCAACAGACCGCGGCCACGCACTTGCACGATAAACGGTGAGTTGATCTTCTTAATCTCCTCGCGGAAGATCTTACCCATCTTCTCGGCGTTCTGGACGAGTTTCTCATCCTTAACCACCTTCAGTGCCTCCACGGCTACGCGGGCTGCCAGCGGGAAACCGCCGAAGGTCGAGCCGTGCTCGCCGGGCTTCACGTTGAGCATGATCTCATCGTCGGCCAAGCATGCCGATACGGGAAGCACGCCACCACCCAGGGCCTTGCCCAGGATCACGATGTCGGGACGGATGCCGTCGTGCTGGCAGCACAGCATCTTGCCCGTGCGGGCGATACCGGTCTGAACTTCATCGGCGATAAACAGCACGTTGTGTTCGTGACACAGGTCGAAGCATTTCTTCAGGTAGCCATCATCGGGTACAAACACGCCGGCCTCGCCTTGAATGGGCTCTACGATAAAGGCGGCAACCTCTTTGCCATATTTCTCAAGCGCCTTCTTCAGCGCGTCGGGATTGTTATAAGGAATGCGGATGAAACCGGGGGTCAGGGGACCGTAGTCAGCATAACTGCTGGGATCGTCACTCATTGTGATCACGGTAACTGTGCGGCCGTGGAAGTTGCCCTCGCAGCAGATGATCTTCACCTTGTCGTTGGGGATACCCTTCTTGGCAACACCCCAGCGGCGAGCCAGTTTCAAGGCGGTCTCGACGCCCTCGGCACCAGTGTTCATAGGCAGAACCTTGTCATAGCCAAAGTATGAGTGCATAAACTTCTCATACTCGCAGAAAGCCTCGTTGTAGAACGCACGCGAAGTCAGGCACAACTTGTTGGTCTGATCCTTCAGAGCCTTCACGATGCGGGGATGGCAGTGACCCTGGTTGACGGCAGAGTAGGCCGACAGGAAGTCGAAGTATTTCTTTCCCTCAACATCCCACACATAGATGCCTTTACCCTTCTTCAGGACAACAGGCAGCGGGTGGTAGTTGTGAGCGCCGTAGCGTTCTTCCATATTGATGTAACTCTTGGTTTTTGCGCCCAAAGCATTGGGCTTGCTAAGATCCTTCTTAGAGGCTTTAACTGATGGTTTTTTCATTGATTCAGTTGTTTAGTAATAAAGTTAATGATAAAGATTATTGTTTCTGCTCGCAAATATAATGTATTTTTATCGGTTCGTTTTGGGTTTTACAATATTTAACGCAAAGGCGCTTGACACGGTTATTGGCCTCGATCTATCCTCAACATATAAAGCCACCCTGCTGGTATTGTGCAGGGTGGCTTTGATGCTTCATGCCTGACCTATGGGTCATTGCTGGCCGTCGTCGGCTGCGGCAGCGCGATGCTTTGAGCGTCGTTCCTTCTTGCTCGTCTCGCTACTGCTGGTGTCTTTTTCCTCCTTAAGGTCAATTTCGTTATGGTCTTTGTCGATAACCTTATACTCCAGGTAATTGAGCGACTGGTCGGGTAGGATGCGGAATTTTCGCTTGAATTCCCGTCTCCACTTCCAGTATTCACTCATCAAGCCCTTCTTGAGGTAGGCGTCGACAAAGGGATGGACATACATAATGAAGTTGTTCACCTTCAGCGTGTGGACAAGGTAATCAATCTTGTCCTTCAACTTGTCGGTAAACAGCAGCGAGGGTTGCACTTCTCCTGTGCCGCCACATGACGGGCATGTCTCGGCGGTGGCGATGTCCAGGGCGGGGCGTACACGCTGGCGCGTAATCTGCATCAGACCGAATTTGCTCAGCGGCAAGATGTTGTGCCGAGCGCGGTCTTTCTGCATCGCTTCGCGCATGTGTTGGTACAGTTCCTGGCGGTGTTCGGCCTTGGCCATGTCGATGAAGTCGATCACGATGATGCCGCCCATGTCGCGCAGTCGCAGTTGGCGGGCTATCTCGTCCGCTGCTAGCAGGTTCACGTTCAGCGCATTGCTCTCTTGGTCGGTGCTGGTACGCGAGCGGTTGCCTGAGTTCACGTCAATCACGTGAAGGGCCTCGGTGCTCTCTACGATTATGTATGCGCCCGACTTGAAGGATACCGTCTTGCCAAATGATGACTTGATCTGCTTGGTGATCCCGAATTTGTCAAATATGGGCATGTCATCACTGTAGAGTTTGACGATATCACTGCGATCGGGGGCTATCTGGGTCACATAGTCGTGGATTTGTTCATACACTTCGGCATTGTTGACTTGAATGCTCTCAAAATCAGGGTTCAGAATATCCCTTATCTCACCGACGGCACGACTTTCTTCCTCATACACGAGGCTTGGTGGTGTGACTTGTTGCACCTTGGCAATGGCGTCGTCCCAAGCCTTGATAAGCATCTTGAGTTCGCTGTTCAGTTCTGCGGCGCGTTTGTTCTCGGCCGAGGTGCGGACTATAACCCCGAAGTTCTTCGGCTTCATGCTCTCGATGAGCCGACGCAAGCGTGTCTTCTCGGCGTGATCCTTAATCTTTTGTGACACCGAGATGCGGTCGTGGAACGGGGTAAGCACCAGATAACGGCCCGTGAAGGTGATTTCGGTGGTCAGTCGCGGCCCTTTGGTCGAAATGGGCTCTTTGGCAATCTGGACCAGCAGTTCTTGGCCCTGGGTCAGCACGTCATTGATCGTGCCGTGCTTGTTGGTGTCGGGCTGGTTCTTGACCTTGCTGATGCTTGTCGGACGCTTGTTTGCATTTGCGCGCACCGTCTGGATGTATTGAGAGAATGTGTTGAACTGTGAACCCAGATCAAGGTAATGAAGGAATGCGTCTTTGGAGTGGCCCACGTTGACAAACGCGGCATTCAGTCCCGGCATCAGTTTCTTTACCTTGGCAAGGTAGAGGTTGCCCACGGCATAGGAGGCGTCTCTTGTCTCCCGCTGCAATGACACGAGGCGGCCATCTTCGAGCAGTGCCGTCGTCATGTCACGGGGCGTGACGTCAACTACTAGTTCACTTCTCATCGCAGTTGGTGTGGGTGATATACATATTTGTAATAAGTCATTAAATATATTATATACTTTAATATATTGCACGTTGCCACTTGCCTGGCCGTGGTTTCGCTTCGCGGTCGGGAAGCGGTGGCGGCTGCTGGGGGTGTCCCGCTGGACACGAGGCGCGTGGTGGTGCGAGGGTGGGGGAGCGGTGGCGAGGGATAGTCTCTTGGGGCTTTTCCACTATCGCCTTGAAATAGTAAGACAGGAACAAACCAATCGACGTGATGGTGGCAATTTGGTGGCATTGTGCCGCTCATTGCTTTGACCATCTCTTGCGCCAATTCGTTTGTTCCCGCTATTTCACAGTCGTCATCAGTGTTAGTTCTCTTAAGCGAGAAGAAGATTACTTCTTGTTTTTATGACGATTCTTGCGCAGTCTTTTTTTACGCTTGTGCGTTGCCATCTTGTGGCCTTTACGTTTCTTTCCGTTTGGCATAGTCGTAAAATGTTGTTAGGGTGTATATTGTGATTAAAATATGATGAAAACTTTTGTCGGTAGGGTTGAGTCTGGATTACTTCACCTGCTCCATGAACACCTTAGCGGGCTTGAAGGCCGGAATCTTGTGCTCCGGAATGATGATAACGGTGTTCTTGCTGATGTTGCGGGCGGTCTTCTGTGAACGGGTCTTCACGATGAAACTGCCAAAGCCACGCAGGTATACATTCTCGCCATTGGCCAGAGAATCCTTTACGGTGTCCATAAACTTCTCAACGGTTTCCAGAACCGATGCTTTGTCAATGCCTGTCGATTTAGCGATTTCGCTAACGATTTCTGCTTTAGTCATTGTTATACGTTTGTTTTATTGTTTGTTAAAAATGATAATAAATTACACTTTGTTATGCGCTTGATTGACAGGCCGTTAAACGCTTCATTTGCCATAGAGACAACAAATAAAAAGCGCCCAAATACGAGCCCCTTGTCAATTTTGCGACTGCAAATATCGCACTTTTTTTCTAATTAAGCGCTAATATTCAGCATTTTTTATAAAATTTTTTGATTTTTCGCCCCTCGCTGCCTCAGCAACTCTTGGTGGTCAAAAAGTGATGGCAGACCTCGGAATGCTGACAAGGAAATATCCGCCTCGGTGTGAGCCTGCGTTTACCGATTAGCAACATTTGATTTTTTTATTGGCGTTAGTTTGGACTTTTTGATTAATTTTGCGGCCAGTTATGGAACAAGAACAGAAATTGACAATCGAGGAAGATATCATCAAGATGCTTAAGACGGTCTATGACCCCGAGTTGCCTGTTGATGTCTATAGCCTGGGCCTGATTTATAAAATCGACCTGGCCGACGACGGTCATGTCGACATCGACATGACGCTCACGGCCCCCAACTGCCCCATCGCCGACTTCATCTTTGAGGACGTCAGACAGAAGGTCGAGAGCGTCGATGGTGTCACCAGCGCCACGGTCAACCTGGTGTTTGAACCCGAATGGGATCCGCGCATGATGACCGATGAGGCCAAACTCGAGTTGGGCATGATGTGATGCCGTCCCCAAGACATTGACAACCGAATCATGGCTGGCAGTAACACATATTTTATTTCCGACCTGCATCTGGGGGCCAAATACATGACCGACCACCTGGAGCGGGAACGTTGTGTGTGCCGCTTTCTAGATTCGATCAAGGACGATGCTGCTCAACTATTCCTGCTCGGTGACATTCTCGATTATTGGTATGAGTATAAATATGTCGTTCCGCGTGGATACATCCGCTTTTTGGGCAAACTGGCGGAACTGGCCGACAGCGGTTTGAGCATCACTTGGGTGACCGGCAACCACGACGTGTGGCTCTTCGACTACCTGCGGGACCAGATAGGGCTCACCGTGCTCAACGGCCACACCGTTGTCGAGGCTCATGGCAAGCGCATACTCATCTCGCATGGCGACGATGTGGGCGTGCAACCCGTCATGTATCGTTTCACCCGCTGGTGCTTTTATAACAAGGTGTGCCAGTGGCTCTATGCAGCCATCCATCCCAGGTGGACCTATCCCATCGCCACAGGATGGTCCAATGAGAATCGCACGCGCCGCAATCCAGAGCAGCAGCGCGACATCTCGGAGCGTGCCGCCGGCAGGCTGGTGGACTTCTCACGGGATTATCATCGCCAGCACCCCGATGTTGCGGCCTTTGTCTATGGTCACATCCACATCGCCCGCCTGTGTGAGGCCCACGATGGCATGCCGCCCGTCATCTTCCTGGGTGAGTGGATTTCGCTCAACTCCTATGTCGTGATGGACACCCAGGGCAACTTCTCGCTGCGTTATTTTGTCGAGAAGTAAAAAAAATCTTTGCTGGTCTCTTGTCGCTGATTTTCAGCACGATATAACCATTAGCACAAGCATTTTGCTGAAAAATATGTTTTATAACATGCAATTTTTGTGTACATGGTTCAAAAAATCACTTTATTTTTGCGCCATAAACCTGAAACAATCTTTTTTACCTTAGAAATTTTACCTATTTGAAACCTAAAAAGGAATTTTAAGCCGAGGCTTAAAGTTCCTTTTTAATTTTTGCTCTTCCTCTGTTTTTTGCGTAACTTTGCAATCGCTAAATGTTAGGAATACGATGAGAACGATAGCAATCATAGTCGCCGGTGGCAGCGGCACGCGTTTTGGGGCGCAGTTGCCCAAGCAGTTTTTGGAATTGGGCGGATTGCCCATCCTGATGCGCACCCTCATGGCTTTTGACCAGGCCCTCGAGGGTGTGGAACACGAGATTGTCGTGACTCTTCCCGGCACTCAAGTCGGACTGTGGCACAACCTGTGTGAGCAATACGGCTTTGCGGTGCAACATCGCATTGTGCCGGGTGGCGAGTCGCGCTGGCATAGTGTCAAGAATGCGCTCGACAGCATCGATGATGCCGACAGCGTAGATGTCATCGCAGTCCACGATGGCGTCCGTCCGCTGGCAACAGCATCTCTCATCATCCGTGTGCTGGATGCCGCACGCCACAGTGGCGCAGCCATACCAGTGGTGATGCTCAACGACTCGGTGCGGCAAGTCATCGGCGAGGGCAGCCATGCCCTCAATCGATCCACATTACGCGCGGTGCAGACGCCTCAAGCCTTCGATGCAAGGCTGTTGCTGGATGCCTATTCGCTGCCTTATCAGCCCGCATTCACCGACGACGCATCGGTTGTCGAATGCCTCGACCGACCCATCACCTTGGTCGACGGTGATCCGCATAACCTGAAGATTACCCGCCCCATGGACCTGGCCATGGCAGAATACCTCTTGAACCAAGATGCCTGACCTGCGCCGAACCGACATACAGTATCTGCACGGTGTGGGACCTAAACGGGCTGAATTGCTCCGCAAGGAATTGGGCATCAACACCTATTACGACCTGTTGTACTATTTCCCCTTCCGCTATATCGATCGTAGCGTCATCAACCGTGTGGCCGATCTGCATGGCGATGAACCGGCGGTACAGTTGCGGGGGCGTTTCATCACATTCACCACCGCGGGTGAGGGGCGCAAGCGCCGATTGCAAGCCCTGTTCACCGATGGATCTGGCACCATCGAGGTGGTATGGTTCAATCGTGTGGCATCGATACAGAAGACTTATAACACCAACACTCAGTACATCCTCTTCGGCAAGCCATCGATGTTTAACAACCACTTAAACATCGTCCATCCCGAGGTGGACCCGCTCACTGTCGAGAACGAGACCCAGGGTCTCACAGGCGTGTATAACCTCACCGAGGTGTTGCGCAACCGCTCTTTCACCTCGCGTGCGATTCACAAACTCATTGTCGGTCTGCTTAATACACCGGCGGTGCAACACGTTGCCGACACGCTTCCTCCCGAACTGATCAACCGTTTCCACCTCATGCCGCTGGCCGAGGCTCTCCACAACATCCATCTGCCCAGTGATCAGCAAGCCTTGCAGCGGGCACAGTTCCGGCTCAAGTTTGAGGAACTCTTCTTCCTGGAACTCAATATACTGCATTACATCAAGGGCAGTAGCCGCCGCCTGGTGGGACATGTGTTCGGTCGTGTGGGAGCCTACTTCCACGACTTTTATAACAACATCCTCCAGTTTCCCCTCACGGGTGCGCAGAAGCGAGTGATCCGCGAGATGCGTCACGACATGGGCAGCGGCAAGCAGATGAACCGACTCTTGCAGGGCGACGTGGGCAGCGGCAAGACCATAGTGGCATTTATGACGGCTCTGATTGCGCTCGACAATGGTTATCAAGCCTGCATCATGGCTCCCACCGAGATCCTGGCTGGGCAACACCTCGTTACGATCAAGCCCCTGGCCGATGCCATTGGTGTCAAGGTGGCTCTCTTGACGGGATCTACACGCAAGAGGGAGCGGACCATGATCCACGAGGCGCTGATGAGTGGAGAGTTGCAGATCCTTATCGGCACCCATGCGCTGATCGAGGACACGGTGCAGTTCCGCAATCTCGGGCTGGCGATTATCGATGAGCAGCACCGCTTCGGCGTCGCCCAGCGTGCACGCCTTTGGAGCAAAAACCGCGTCGCACCGCCCCATGTGCTGGTCATGACGGCCACTCCCATCCCGCGCACGCTGGCTATGACCGTCTATGGCGACCTGGATGTGTCGGTCATCGATGAGTTGCCGCCAGGACGCAAGCCAGTCACCACAGTGCTGCGTCATGAGCCCGACCGGTTCAAGATGTACCAGTTTGTCGGATCCCAGTTGCGACAGGGGCGCCAAGCCTACATTGTATACCCCCTCATCGAGGAAAACGAGAAACTCGATCTGCATGCTTTGGAGCAGGGCTATGAGCAGGTGAGTGAAGTGTTCAGACAGTATCGCGTGGCGATGGTGCACGGGCGCATGAAGCCCGATGAGAAGGACCACCAGATGATGCTCTTTGCCAGTGGACAAGCCAAGATTCTCGTGGCAACTACTGTCATCGAGGTTGGCGTCAACGTGCCTAATGCTTCGGTTATGGTCATTGAGGATGCCGAGCGCTTTGGCCTGTCCCAGTTGCACCAGTTGAGGGGCAGGGTAGGGCGTGGCGCAGACCAGAGTTATTGCATTCTGATGGCTCGCACCGACCTGAGCCGGGACACCCGTCACCGACTTCAAGTGATGACCCAGACCAACGATGGTTTTGTCGTGGCTGAGGAGGATATGAAACTGCGAGGCCCCGGCGACATGGAGGGCACGCAACAGAGCGGCATCGCCTTCAACCTGCACATCGCTAATCTGGCGCAGGACGGCCAAATCATTCAGATGGCACGCAATGCCGCCGAGGACTATCTGCGTGACGATCCGCAGATGGATACGCCCTGGGGCCGTAAGATGGCGGCACATATCCGGGAAATCTTTGACAAGCAGACCAATTGGGGACTGATCAGTTAGTCTCTGGGCCTCAGTGTGATAGAGTTAGAACAATCAGACAATAATCAAATAGAAAAGTAGTATATATGAAAACAAGTGGCTTTTTACGTAAAGTGGCATTGACGCTCTGTCTGCTGGCATCGTCGATGCTGTGGCTAGATGCTGGTGCCCAAGGCACCTATGCCGATGTCAATGGTGATGGACGAGCCGATATCTCTGATGTCACTTCACTCATCGATTTCCTATTGAAAAACGACGGCTCGGCTGGCCATGCAGGCCTGAACCGTGGCTTTGTGAAGGTGACCGATTATGGCGCTGTGGGCGATGGTGTGACCGACGACACCGAGGCTCTCGAGCGGGCATTCGCTTATGCGGGTGAGAATCAGGTCGCGGTCTATTTCCCTGCCGGCATCTACATGATACGCCGCCCACTCACGCTCATGAGCGGGATGGAAATCTATGGCGATGGTTACAATTCCATCATCCGTAAGTTCCCGGCCGCTTGGCACAAACTCACCGATGCCATATCGACGGGTGTGTATAACAACGATGAGGACCATACCATCACACTCAAGGTGGATGGTATCAGTGGATATCATGTGGGGGACCATTGTTTCATCTCCTATTCAAGCAACCCTTTCCTGCCGGCCAACACCAGGGCACGCTACTGCTCCTATGGTGAGATAGCCGAGATTAACCAGACTCCGATTCAAGAGGGTGGCCTCACAAAGTATGAGGTGAAGTTCAAGAGCGCCTTCGATAGCCAGAAGCATGGCGTGGTTTACCCCCATCCAGTAGGTGCCGTGCTCTCTACCTCGTTCCCGCTGCTGCGCTCCTGGGCCTTCAAGGATGAGTGCATCAACGTCTATATCCACGACCTCTGCCTCGACGGCAATCGGCAGACCGACGGTCCCACCTACAATGGCGTGACCTATGAGCCCATGGAGTGGGCCAACGGCTGTATCCACTTCGATGCCTATGGCACCAGCAAGGTCAATGGCATCTCCTACAACAATCACTCCTATAACCACATCGTGCAGCGCTGCAAGATCATCAATTCGTCCTATGACGGCGTCAGCGATCAGGGCGAGGGCGGACTCTATGTCAAGAACTGTGTCCTCGAGAACAACGCGATGCACGGTGTGCACATGGGTACCATCTTTGCCGAGGCTATCATATCCGGCAACACCATGACGGGCAATGGCCAGCGTGGAGCCGGTGTCTTTTTCTGCCAGGAGGTGACCAATGTGATCATCGATAACAACACCATCACCTCGTTCCATCACGGCTGCAGCGACGAGGAGTATGCCTCGGTGGGTAAGTTCAACATCATCCGTAACAACACCTTCCGCAACATCACCAGTTATGTGTTCGACTTTCTCAAGTCCACAGCCGCGAGCCGTGGTGGTGGTCTGCTCATCACCGGCAATAAGATTCAGGGACTCAACGAGACGATGTTTGCTGGCAATTACCTGAATGATGTCATCCTCACATACAACACCATTGAGAGTGTGACTAAGGTCCCCTCGACGCTCATCAGGACCAACGGCTCCAATGGCGTCATCATCATGGGCAACACCTTGCCATCGGGCACTTCCATCTCCACGCCCGTGACGGCCAACAATGCCACCAACCTCGTCAATGCTTCCAATTCCTGGAACTAGACAAGGTGTTCTCGAGGGTACAGCCTCACTATCAGATTCAACAATCAACGTGTGATTATCTATTGGATAAGTCATGAAGGCGTTTTATTTCATCTATCACATCGTGCTCACCCTCCTGGGCTGCTTCCTCTTGTTCATTGTTGGGGTTTTCTTTTTGGGTAACTACTACAATATTTTCGCTCAAGCGGGAGGCCGTTCCGAATTCCTTATGGGGAGAGCATTGCTGGATGTCGCGTTTGCGGCGATCTTCTTGATTGTGATGACGGTAATTTCATTGTTGATTCGTCACCGCACGATTACCAGGCGGCTTCGTGTCAAGACCTTTTTGCTGGAATCAGCCGTTCTGGTGATTGATACACTGGTCACGTTATCCATGTGGGCCACTTCTGTTCCAGATGGAATGATTGGGATTGGAGATGATGATTACTATTTCCTGAAAGAGGTTTCCGCTACCGACTCAACCGTCAGGTATCAACTGTTCGATGACGGGATGATTCTGGTGCTGGATGCCGATTTCAGGAAGCCTAATCTTGGCATGAAGGTGGAACGTGACAGCCTGCGTCGCTTCAATATCGAGCAGGTACCTAACGGTATGGAACTGCGCGATGGGACCATCCTGCCCGTCATCAGGGTTTATGATGGCTACATCAACGACGTGACCGTGAAATGAAGGCTTTGTCAGGATAACACCTGTTCATTGTCTAGCGCATACTCAGAAGCGGGGTGCGAAATCCAAATTTTGGTTTCAAAACTGTTTGCATTTGTGAATTTTTTATCTAGCTGGCTTCTAGTCTGTTGTGAAACTTCATTTAGATATCGAAACCAAACTTTACACTTTTTAGCACACTAAATACCCTGCCTTCCAAAATAATTACCTACCTTTGACCGTTCTTTGATAAAAACAGACTTAGAAAATTACCTTATTTATATAATGAGTATTACTAAAAAATTATATGTCGCCTTGGCGGCGATGACATTATGCGTGTGCGGCATGACTGCTCAAAATCTCCAGTCGGCCTCAACCTACAGCAGGATGCATAACAACCTGTTGGCTAAGCAGAATCGTGTCAAGGATCAGATTCGTGTCCAGGAGGCTCAGAAGTATGCTGCTGACTTGTATGAGGAATGCGAGCCCGAGCCCGACATCTACACGGAGGGTTGGGATAGCGACCTCGTCAATTGCTATAAGGACGCCAACGTGCCCAATACCAAGGTGCTCGACGTGCGCCACTATGTGATGCCCATCAAGGGTAACTACGTGACTTCCCGCTATGGATATCGTCCACAGTTCGGCCGCTCCCACAAGGGGGTTGACCTGCGTTCGGCTATCGGAGATACCGTCTACTCGGCATTCTCGGGGCGAGTGCGCTTGACGCGCTTTGAGCGCGGCGGTTACGGCTTCTACGTTATCGTTCGCCACGAGAACGGTCTGGAGACAGTCTATGGTCACTTGTCACGCTTCCTGGTCAAGCCCAACCAGTATGTCAAGGCTGGTCAGCCCATCGCTCTGAGTGGCAACACGGGACGCAGCACGGGCCCCCACCTGCACTTCGAGACACGCTTCATGGGCTATGCCATCAATCCTGAGGCCATCTTCGACTTCTCAAACCGTTGCACCCACACCGATAGTTACACCTTCTCCAAGAGCACCTATACTAAGTCTCGCGACTATGCTCCCAGCAAGCGTTATGCTTCGGCTAAGAAGAGTGTTGCCGCTGCTGCCGACGAGAAGGACTCCAAGAGCCGTTACACCAGCAGCAACAAGCGCGACAAGGCCGCTGCCTCCTCGACGCGCGAGAGCCGTGAGAGCAGCCGCTCGACCTACAAGGTGCGCAAGGGTGACAACTTGGGAAAGATCGCTTCGGACAACAACATGACGGTGGCTCAACTCAAGAAACTCAATGGTTTGACCAATAACAACGTTGAGGCTGGTAAAGTCCTGCGTGTGAAGTGATCCGCCTGAAAGCGGCACTTATCCGATTTATAACACAGCATCCGCACTCAAAACCCATCGAGTGCGGATGTTTGTTTTAATCCTTGTACAGATAGCGATACACTTGGGTGAATTGTTGCCGGAATCGGTCCTGAAACTTATCCAACCGCCGATCAAACGTGAATCCTTGGGTCTGTGCCGACAGTTTCGTGACACGGTTGCGGGTGATGCGCTGGATGTCGTAGTTGCTCAGCGGGTAGTGGCACGTCACATAATAGTCGTTATAGGTGAGGTAGTGGCGCTTGACAATGTCGCTGCGTGTAACATCGCGGTCGGTCTTGAGCACGATGCGGTCACCGCCGCGCAGCACCAGCGTGAGACTGTCGCCCTGGGCAATGTGGAGCAAGCCCTCATCGTAGGTCACTTGCAGGGCATAGGTCACGAAACCTGACGCGCCGATAGAGGCTTCGATGGCAAAGCGGGCGGCATGGAAGTAGTCGTCATACATCACGTCCTGATGCCATAGCACATAGCGGGTGCCGTCGTCCCTGTAGTGGTCGACTCTCACCTGGGACACTGCGGGCATGACCGCCACCAGTATTCCGAGACACAATGCCTGCATCCGCTTGCTAATCATGACGCAAAAGTAAGACAATCGCTCCAATTACCCAAATTCTGTAAATCCTAATCACTCCCGATAACGAGGACGTGCCACAATTCACGGTAAGGAATCATGGCACGTCCGTTTGCTGTGTACAGGCCGGTTACTCGCCCTTCAGTATCTTGTCGATGACCATGTTGACGTCGGCAATGTTGATCTCGCCGTCACCATTCACGTCGGTGATCGCAATGGCGCTTGGGGTGTCGATGCCTAGTAGCAGGACGTTGACCACCTCGCTTACATCCGAGATATTGATCTCTCCGTCGTGGTTCACGTCGCCGCGCTCCCAGTCGATAAGCACACGCATGCGGTTGCTCCACGGCGATAGGGTGCCGTCGGTGTATGCCGTCTGCACGCGCAGGCCGTAGTCGCCTGGCTGCATGTCGTTGAGCGTGAATGAGGTATCTGTGATGCCTTCAACATACAGGGCATGGGTCAAATCCACAGGAGTGTAATCGTCGCCGGCAAACACCTCGACTTGGCACACCACCACGCGCTTGCCGGTGGCTGTGGTCAGTCTGATGTGGGCTTCGCCAGTAGCGGGGCATGGCAGCAGCAGGCATTGCTCGGTCTCCTCATTGCTCACCACGATGGTGGTGTCATGATCGCCGCAACTGATCTTGAGCGGTGCCGACGCGTCGTTGCCACTCGAGTGCGCGATCACCTTGATGGTGGCCTTGCCATGGTTGCCATACATGTCTAGCGCGGGTGTCTCGATCCAGCCCTTGCTCTTCGATGTGCCCAGTATCACGTTGGTGTCGCTGCGGTACACCTTGCTGCCGCTCCAGCCGGGCAGGGTGGTGATTTCATCGAGTTTGGATGCCCAGTCCGTTGTGCTGGTGCCTGAGTATTCGCTCTTGTCAAACGACTCATGCAGTCTTAGTTCGTTATAGGGCACGCGGGCCACTTCCAGGTTGTAACTGCTCACATTGTGTCGCGGTGTGGCATCCTGCCACTCTGCCCGGAACGACGATGGCGTGATATCAGCAGGGGCAAGCATCACGGGGTCGTAAGTCTCAAGCAGGCATTCGCCTGTCAGGTGGATGACCTTGTCATCTGCCCCCTCACTGCGCAGCGTGATGGTTGCCGTGTGCATGCCGATTGCTGTCGGGCTATAGGTGATGATCAAGCGCTGGCCTTGCTGAGCCGCGGTTTGGCTGATGTGGTCGGTGCTGAGGGTAAAGTAGCCCGTGGCATCGTCCAGTGTCACGCTGATGTCTGACGTGAGTTTCACTCCCTTGACATTGATGGCCTTATAGGCAGTGCTGTCCACATAGGCGCGGGCGGTTAGCCTCGACAGGCCGGCCTTGATGGTGGGACCGCTGGCGGGTGGCTCGATGCCGATCAGCAGTTGTTGATCCACGTTGAAGTACTCACCTCCGCCCTTGAAGGCGTTGAGTGCGTAATAGGCATTGCCGGTTCCGCTCCAGCCCCAGTTGATGTGGTAGGTGTCGTCGCTGGCATCATAACCGTCGATGTTAAACGCGTGACCCGACCAGGTCGCGGTGTAGGCACACATGACGATCGGGCGTTGGTTCACCAGTTCCTCTTGGATGATGGCTCCCCATTCCTCGTCACTATAGTTCACTCCGCTCCACCAGTCCTCCTTCGACACCAGTTCCACGTCACTGTCATAGCCAAAGCGTTTGATGGTCGACAATATTCTGTAACTGCTGGCACCGCTGCCGTCGGGCGAATAGTCCATATGCTCCGATTGGCCCACGTAGCGCATGAGTTTGGCCACGGCGTTGGCTTGGTCATCGTTGTAACCGCCATGGTAACGGTCGAGCATATTGTCCCAGTCAAAGGTGGTCGACGGCAATGTTTCCAGCGAGATGTTGTGGGTCTGTGTGGTGTAACTCGGTACGGATGATGTCGGTCCGGTAGGATACTTCCAGTAGTAGAAGACCATGGCGGTCGAGGTGGCGGCGCAGCCAGTCACGCTGTGATGGCCGTTCACCTCAGGGCACTCGCGATTGTAGGGCTCGCCTTGGTCCCAAAGTGCCGTGAGCAACGGTTCCACACTCTCATAGCCCTGTGACGACACACGGCGTGGACCGCCCACGTTACTCTCGACTGACAGATCGGGGTGGGACAGCAGGTAGGCCATTTGACCCTGATACAATTCGAGCCAAACTCGCATGTTGCAGGGGATATTGTTCATGTCAAGGGGCGCATCACCATGGGCGAGAATTTCGCGCGCTCGGTCATCGCCCGAGACAATCAGGTAACTGTCGCTGGTGTTGAAGATGTAGTAGAGCGCATCGCCCGAGCCAGTCGTCCCCCTCTCGGTGTGCACCAGCCGCACTTGGGCGCTGGCGGGGGCATGCTTCGGCCCGATGGTGGCATGCGAGGCAGCATAGCGCTGAGCAGTGGCCTGGGCTGTAGTGACATCGATTGGTGCCGATACGGCCTGCATCGCTGCAAGCGCTGTGATGGCTACAAACAGAATTCTCTTGGCTGACTTGGTGTTCATAATTTGGGTGATGACTTGAATTGAGATAGTTAATGATTAAATGATTGCTGTATTATTTGTAACATATTATGATTCAGCGCAATGGAGTGGATTTTACACGGGTGTTGCGCCGAGCGGTTGCAAATATACGCAATTATTTCGTCTTGAACTCATATTATAAACGGAAAATCTCAGATTCCCGACGATTTGTTAACATCAACACACGGCGATGGCCTCATGCTCCGGTTACGTGCAGCATAGATACAGCGATGGGCCATATCCTCATGTCGCAACCGTAATGGCTTGCAACATGGGTGCTGGCCCACTTGTGTCTCGCTTGCGTACTTAACGCTGCTGGTTGAAGGGGGAGAAGATGCCGTACAGGTTGGCGTCTATCTTGTCGCACACCTGCTGGAAGTCTTCGGGACGGTCGCCAAATTTCACCTCGTCACCATTGATGATGACCAGATTGCCCTTGTAGTCGGCAATCCAGTCCTCGTAGCGCTTGTTCAGTCCCTCAAGGTAGTCCAGACGCATCGTCTGCTCATAGTCGCGACCGCGCTTCTGGATCTGTTGCACCAGGTTGGGGATGGTCGAGCGGATGTAGATCATCAGGTCGGGCATCTTCACCAGCGACATCATCAACTCAAACAGGTCCTTGTAGTTGTTAAAGTCACGGTCGCTCATGTGACCCTGGCCATGCAGGTTGGGAGCAAAGATGCATGCGTCCTCATAGATGGTGCGGTCCTGGATGATGTTCTCATCGCTCTGCGAGATCTCGACCACTTCCTTAAAACGCTTGTTCAGAAAGTAGATCTGCAAGTTAAACGACCAGCGCGACATGTCGGCATAGAAGTCTTCCAGATAGGGATTGTTGTCCACAGGTTCAAAGCGGGGGCTCCATCCGTAGTGTTTGGCAAGCAGTTTGGTCAATGTGGTTTTGCCGCTGCCGATGTTTCCTGCTACTGCGATATGCATATTATCTAGTTTTTTAGTTTTTAGTTTTCAGTTTTCAGTTGAAGGCGGATGCCAACTATTAACTGTTCTCTTTTAACTCTTAACTCTCAATTAGTCCAGCGGGCCGAAGATGCCAAACATCGTCGCATCAATCTTGTCGACAATCGAGGCAAAGTCCTCTGGGCGGTTTTTATAGTCCATGCCGTCAACGTCGATGATCAGTTTGCGACCCTGGTACGTCTTCATGACAAACTCCTCGTAACGATCGTTGAGGTTTGACAGGTACTTGAGCGGCATCGTCTGCTCGTAGTCGCGCCCACGCTTGCGGATGTTGTCCACCAGGTGAGGGACACTCGAGCGCAGGTAGATCATCAGGTCTGGGAGGCGCACGATGGTCATCATTTGTTCAAACAGTTCCATATAGGTCTCAAAGTCGCGGTCGTCCATATTGCCCATGTCATGATTGTTGGCCGTGAAGATGTACACGCCCTCAAAGATGCTGCGGTCCTGGATGATGGTCTTCTTGCTAGCGTTGATACCCAAGATATCCTTGAAACGCTGCTTCAGGAAAAACACCTCCAGGGCAAACGACCAGCGCTTGATGTCCTTGTAGTAGTCGCTCAGATAGGGATTGTCTACAACGGGCTCCATAAAGGGTTCCCAGCCGTAGTGCTTGGCTAGCATCTCGGCTAGGGTAGACTTGCCGCTCCCGATATTTCCTGCTATTACGATGTGCACGGTTCTGTTAATGTTTTTGGTTGTTTTACAAACCACAAAATTAAGCCTTTTTGTCACTGCTGCAATCATCACCGTCAAGAAAGTTATTAACACTTTGACTTTTTTACCTAAACATGAAAAAATTAAAAACTATTCTCTATCATCTATTCACTATTATCTAAAAAAAAGCATTACCTTTGCCGCAGATTGCTAGGCAATCTTTTTATCGAGACAATGAAGCAAAACTGGAGACCTGGAACCATGATATACCCGTTGCCCGCGCTGCTGGTCAGTTGCGGCGCCACCCCCGAGGAGTATAACGTCTTCACGGCGGCTTGGACGGGTACAATCTGCAGCGATCCGGCTTTGTGTTATGTGTCGATACGTCCCGAGAGGTACAGCCATGACATCGTCGAGCGCAACATGGCATTCACGCTCAACCTCACCAGCCGCGACATGGCACGGGCCACCGACTGGTGTGGCGTGCGCTCTGGCCGTGACTACGACAAGTGGCAACAGATGCACCTCACGCCCGTCAAGGGTGAGACCGTCGGCGCCCCCTACATTGCCGAGGCTCCAGTGAGCATCGAGTGCCGCGTGCGCGATATCATGCGACTGGGCACACACGACATGTTTATTGGCGAAGTGGTCAACGTCATTGCCGACGACCGCTACATCGACCCGCAGACTGGGGCGCTCGACCTCAAGGCAGCCGACCTGATCACCTACTGCCACGGGCACTACTACTCGCTTGGCGACGAGATCGGCCACTTCGGATGGTCAGTCCGCAAGAAGCCCAAAAAGGACTAACAACTAAAAAACTAACAACTAACAACTAACAACTAACATAACTTTAATACTAACATCTAGAAACTAACAACTAGCGACTAGAAACTAAAAACTAAAAAAAAATCAATGGAACGAGACAAAGCGATTTTTGACATTATCGAGCGCGAACATCTGCGTCAGCAGCACGGCATTGAACTCATTGCCAGTGAGAACTTCGTCAGTGAACAGGTTATGCAGGCCATGGGCAGTTGCCTGACCAACAAGTATGCCGAGGGTTATCCTGGACACCGCTACTACGGTGGTTGCCAGTGTGTTGACGAGAGCGAGAACCTCGCCATCGAGCGCCTCAAACAGATCTTCGGTGCTGAGTACGTTAACGTACAGCCCCACTCGGGCGCTCAGGCCAACATGGCTGTCTTCATGGCATGCCTCAAGCCTGGTGACAAGTTCATGGGCCTCAATCTGGCTCATGGTGGTCACCTCTCACATGGTAGCCCCGTCAACTTCTCGGGTCTGATGTTCCAGGCTTGCGAATATAACGTTACTCCCGACACCAACCTCGTCGACTATGACCAGATGGAAGAGGTGGCACAGCGCGAGCATCCCAAACTGATCGTTGGTGGTGCCAGCGCCTATAGCCGTGAGTGGGACTACGAGCGCATGCGCAAGATCGCCGACAGCGTCGGAGCACTGCTCATGATCGACATGGCACACCCCGCTGGCTTGATCGCCGCAGGTCTGCTCAAAAACCCCTTGAAGTATGCTCACATCGTTACCAGCACCACCCACAAGACCCTGCGTGGTCCCCGTGGCGGTATCATCCTGCTCGGTAAGGACTTCGACAATCCTTGGGGCAAGACCACCAAGAAGGGCGTCATCCGCAAGATGTCGTCACTGCTCGACAGCGCTGTCTTCCCCGGCGTGCAGGGCGGTCCCCTCGAGCACGTGATTGCTGCAAAGGCTGTTGCCTTCGGTGAGATTCTGCAACCTTCGTTCAAGGACTATGCCATCCAGGTGCGCACCAATGCCGCCGCTATGGCACAGGCCCTCATCGACAAGGGTTACAAGATCTGCTCGGGCGGTACCGACAACCACTGCATGCTGGTTGACCTGCGCACCAAGTATCCCGAGTTGACCGGTAAGGTGGCTGAGGCTGCACTCGTTGCTGCCGACATCACTGTCAACAAGAATATGGTTCCCTTCGACGACCGCAGCGCCTTCCAGACCAGCGGTCTGCGTCTGGGCACTCCTGCCATCACCACCCGTGGCCTCAAGGAGGACAAGATGGGCGACATCGTCGAACTCATCGACACCGTTCTGCGTGCACCCGAGGATGAGGCAGTCATCGCCGCCGTTCGTGGCAAGGTCAACGAGATGATGAAGGACTATCCCATGTTCGCATGGTAAAGATTTAAGTTGGGCCCGCGCTCAACTTAGTCTAAGCATTCAGATTAAAAGTTTTGAGAGCATCCGCTTTCCGGTAGACGGAGAGTGGATGCTTTCTGTTCGTTATGTTCTATCCGTCATCCCCGCTATCACCGTCATTCCCGCTATCACCGTCATTCCCGTTCTCACCGTTTTTTCCGTTTAATCCGTTAACCCCGCTGGCAATTTTTGCGGTTTATTCATCATTTTCTTTTGAAATTTGATTATATTTACTATTTTTGCAACAAAATAACTTAATAAATCATCACTTATGAAAAAATCTATCTCTTTAAGGCGATTGCCCTTGTGGCGATTCTCACTTGTGCGTTGAGCGCCAGCGCTGCAACCTCAACTTTCACGAAGAATGGCATCACCTACCAGTTGACGACCTACTCTGACGACAGTGGTGTCCTCACCGTCCAGAACAAGGGCTATTTCAATTCCTATTCAGGCGTTGTGAACATTCCTGATAGCGTTGAATATAGCGACAGATTGTATCCTGTTACGGGAATTGGCTATCAGGCGTTTAAGAACTGTACAAGCCTCACGGCAGTCACGATACCCGAGGGCGTGTCGATGTTGCTGAACGAGAGTTTTGCCGGTTGTACCTCGCTGACGAAAATCACCCTGCCCAGCACGATGTACAGCATTTACAACAATGCCTTTACCGGTTGCACTGGCTTGACGAGCATTACCTGCTTGAGTGAAACGGCCAGATCGTTCAATGCAAACAACTTTGACACAAGCACCTATTCCAACGCCACGCTGTATGTACCGCAGGGTTCAAAAAGCAGTTACCAGAGTACCGCGGCCTGGTCACAGTTCTCCAACATACAGGAAATCAATAAGTTTGTGGTTGACGGCATCTATTACACAGTAACCAGCGGCAACAATGTCAGTGTGACCTACAGGGATTCACCGAATTATCGCAGTTACTATGGCAAAGTGCATGTACCTGAAACCGTGACCTATCATGGCGTGACTTATACCGTGACAGCGGTTGGCGAATCAGCCTTCAGGGAATGCACGACGGCCGATAGGAAGTTATCAGTCACGCTTCCCAACACAGTACAAACCATCGAAACCTATGGTTTCTATATGTCTAATCTCTATTACATTGAGTTGGGCACGGGGCTTAGGTCTATAGGCGGACTGGCTTTTGCGGGCACCGAGAACTCGCTTAATATCATTAACTGCCATGCGATGAATACGCCCACGGTTCGATTAAACACGTTTGCCGAAGAGCACTATGAAAATACTATCCTGTGGATACCTCGCATGGCGTATGGCAGATATACGAGCGCAAACTATTGGAAGAACTTTAACCTGAATAATCTGTTTTATGGCTATGACTTCCAGATTGACGGTGTCTATTATGGAATCAACTCCTATGTGAATACCGTTGAGGTATCGGCTTACGCCATTAAGACCGATACTACATCGTTGTTCAGTGCCTTTTCTACTCTGGGGAGTGTTACCATTCCTCGCACTGTGACTTACCAAGGGGTCGAGTATACCGTCAATCGTATTGGCCCGGCGGCGTTCTATAGTTGGCACATAAATGACATATCATTGCCAAATAGCATCGAGAGTATAGAACTGAACGCATTTTATGATGTTGATAATTTGGAACACATCAATTTCTCAGAAGGTGTGACCAGTATCGGTAGAATGGCATTTGCAGATTGCAGCAGTCTGCAGAAAGTTATGATACCCAATACTGTCAAATCCATCGATTATGCTGCTTTCTCTGGATGTTCTGCTCTCGATACCCTGATTTTAGGCGCTGGCGTGGAACAGATTGGCAAAAGTGCATTCAGAACATGTACCAATCTCAGTATTGTGCTCAGTTTTCCGCTCATTCCGCCCGTAATATCTAATGATGTCTTTGCTGATGTGACCTATAATAATGCTAAATTATATGCTGCGGTTTCTGCACTTCCTGCCTATCAGGCCGCTGTGGGGTGGCGAAACTTCAATCATATTGTGAATATGCACACGCTTGACGAAGCCTTGAATGCGCCAGGTGGAAACATACATTTTGAAGAAAGCGACTATTCCTGGATCGTGTGGGACGATGGAGAGAGGCTCTTTGCCAAGTCAGGCAATGCGGGTGTGCATAATAGTTCTTCGACGCTGCGGACCACTGTCAAAGTTTCTGAACCATCCATCTTGTCGTTTGATTTCAAGGCGTGGGGCGAGAGTGATATGAACGCGCCAAACACACACTATGATGAATGCGTGTTTATGGTGAACGGCACTTCGATATTCCGTTATGGAGCCCTTGACAACGATTGGGAGACCTTCACTTATGAACTGCAGCCCAATGTCACCTACCAACTGCGTTGGTACTATCACAAGGACGTGAGTGACAACGGCGAGGGTGACTACTTCGCCTTGGACAATATCAAGATTGAGCCTAAGAGCATTCGCGGTGATGTGAATGGCGATAGCAGCGTCAACATCACCGACGTGACGTCCCTGATCGACTACCTGCTTAGTGGTGATGTTGACGGCCTCAATCTCGCTGCTGCCGACTGCAACAACGATACCAATGTCAATATCACCGACGTGACGACTCTGATCGACTACCTGCTCAGCGGCACTTGGTAACTGAAAGATTCGCCCTCGCTGTTTGTTGGGTAGTCAGGCCTCGTGTGAGATGTCACGCGCCATAGCGTTCAGGATGTTACATGGGTCGCGACTGATGGTGCGGCGCTCGTTGGGGTGTGGCCATGGAGCAAGTAGCAACAACTTGCCGTCGGCACAAGCGTCAAATCGACGGCCGCAACTCACCTGCCCATTGTCCCTTCTTTTGGAATTCTTCTTGATTCATCGTGATGCAAAGTTACAAATCACCGCTGTAATAGACAAGAAGAAAGAGGAAATTCCAATGCTGGCCGAGGCATGGCCTCGGCATAGGAAACTGGGTGGGCGGTTGTTGGTCAAGCATGGCAGTCCTCTGTGCCACGGCATTGCCGTGGCGAGAATAGGGTTGCGGTTTTGCAGTCTCGACAATAATGATTAACTTTGCACCCGATTTTTTTAATTGACGACCAATCACTAACTACTATTAATAAAGAAGAGAAGAAAAAATGAAGATGTTAGAAGGAAAAGTGGCGCTCATCACTGGCGCCGCAAGGGGCATCGGCAAGGCCATCGCCCTGAAGTTTGCCGCAGAGGGCGCTGATGTCGCCTTTACCGACCTTGTTATCGATGAGAACGGCAAGCAGACCGAGCAGGAAATCGCAGCCCTGGGCGTGCGCGCCAAGGGCTATGCCAGCAACGCTGCTAACTTTGAGGAGACCGAGGCCGTCGTGAAGCAGATTCACGAGGACTTTGGCCACATCGATATCCTGGTCAACAATGCCGGTATCACCAAGGACGGTATCATGCTGCGCATGACCGAGCAACAGTGGGACGCCGTCATTGCCGTTAACCTCAAGAGCGCGTTCAACTTCATCCACGCCCTGGTGCCCATCATGATGCGCCAGCGCAACGGCTCCATTATCAACATGGCATCGGTAGTGGGTGTGCACGGCAATGCCGGACAGGCCAACTATGCTGCCAGCAAGGCTGGACTTATCGCTCTGGCCAAGAGCATCGCTCAGGAGATGGGCAGCCGCGGCATCCGCGCCAACGCCATCGCTCCGGGCTTTATCGACACCGCTATGACCCAAGCCCTCAGTGAGGACGTCCGTAAGGAGTGGTGCCAGCGCATCCCCCTGCGCCGTGGTGGCACGGTCGAGGATATCGCCAATGTGGCTACCTTCCTCGCCAGCGATATGTCGGCCTATGTGACCGGTCAGGTCATCCAAGTCGATGGTGGCATGAACATGTAATATGCCTGAGGCCTTATCGGCCCGCCTACGTCATCAACGAGGCTGTGTCAACATTCTCTATCAGGGATGATGACGCAGCCTCATCCTTATCTATACCAGGGTTGCTGCGTCCAATGGCTGGGTGTGTCATCATTCAACACCTTGCCTGCTTGGTCTTGCACGGCTATGCGGCTTGTGTGTCCAAGGCCTACTTCCTTTTTATGCGTTTTTGCTTGACAAAATGCGGAACTTTACCTATATTTGCGGTCACCTGAGCATGTTCAGGCCATTGTGGATGTATATTAATATAATAATGAACTGTCCTAATTCTTAAGATCATGTCCAACAGAATGTTTCTTGCGCTGATGGCGATGCTTGTAGTGCTCGCTGCAGATGCTCAAATCAGTCAGCCCATGGCATCAAGTCAGCAACCGTTGTCGTTAAAGCGTGTTGCTCCTAGGCTTGAGGTCAAGGAGATGCAATTGCGTGCGCCCGGAACGCCGGTCCACGATTCCGAATCTGCGACTCAGGCGCTCAAACCCTTCTACAGGCGTCCTGCGGGAGCATTTTATTGCTCGATGATTGCTAAAAATGGAGTGGGAGGGTACAGTTATAATACGGAATTTGTGCAACTCAAGCCGTTTGCCGACTACACGCTTTACTCATGGGTCGACGGTGCGGATGCCAACACACATTACTTCTGGGATGTTTATGATCAGGACGGCGGCTCGACTCAGTATGAATCCGAAGATTGCGTCGTGAGTTATGGTCTGAACACGCGGCAAGACATGCCTAAGTTATTGGCGGTAGATGGTGATCCCGGTGCATCGACATCCAATGGGTATGAGTATCAGATGCCTTACTATCGCAATCCTATGGGCAGTGGCACCGGTGACGATCCGATCGTCTCTTCGTTACCTGTCGCTCAGGCATGGGCTACCGTCAATCCTCAATCGATGGGCGATGAAGATGGTATCGAATACCTGCTCTCGAGCAAGACCACTTGCGCCAGAGGCCGCAACGGTGATCTCTACAACACATGGGTGACCTACTATGGCGCGACGCCCTGTGAGGGCTATGAGCGAGGTTGGTGGTTCGGAAAGAATGCCTCCCACGTCGATGGCATGGCCCAGGCCTTTGAGCGGCCGGAGCATCCCTATGTGCTCACCAAGGTCTATATGATGATGTCTGATGACCTCGAGTGCACTGCGCCCGTCAAGTTGCATTGCAAAGTGTATCGCCTCAACTATATTCTTCCCTATGACGACGAGGAGTCTGCCATTTTGATGGACAACTTCGACCGCACGCTGCAACTGATCGTCACTGGCGAGGCAACCATCACGCCCACCACAGCCTCGGCCAAGAATGGCTATGTGGAGTTTACCCTCTATGGTCACGACGAGTACGATGAGTCACTTGTGTATGAGTATACCCCGACCATCGACTTCCCCATCCTGATAGTCGTGGATGGGTATAACGACCCCGAGGCAGCCGCTCTGGCTCGATTCTCAGCATTTATCAGCGCCGATTACAATGTGGATGAGGGCTTTGGTGAGACGGCCTACCTGAAGTATCCTTGGACGGACAGTAACGGCAACTTTACCGGAGAGTATTACTGGCGAGGCTTGAATAATTTCTTCAGCATCGGCCAGATGAAGACTGCCTTTTCGATCTTTGTCGTTGCTGATCACCCCTATATCACCCTGCAGTATCCCCAACAGGGGAGAGAATACCACTTCCCGAATGAGGGTGGGGAGATGACCCGGAACATCGATGACAACGGCTCTATAATCACTGTCGATGGACTGTGGTTCCTCTCCTCATTGATGGTCGATGATGATGAGTGGGAAGTAGTCTGCCCGAACGGTGACGACATCCCCGATTGGCTCGACATCTCTCTCGAGGATGTCGGTGAGAGGGACGAGGGACATGTGGTGCAGGCCCGTGTACAGGCCGAGCCTTTGAGTGACGATTTGGACTATCGTGAGGCTATCGTGCGCTTCAGGATTTCAGGCGATTACTTCGATTACAAATTTACTCAAGGCGAAAAAACGACTCCGTTCCCGCCTGATGATGAAATCAACATCGCCACCATCAATGCCATCATCAACGTGATCTTGGGTGGCCATGTCGATGACGATATCTTGCGGCAACTTGACTTTAATCAGGATGGTGAAATCAGCATTGCCGATGTCAATGCGGTGGTCAAGATTATTCTTGAGTCTTAGATTGGGGTGGGGCCGAAGCGCTTAGTCTTCGCCGCTGCCCACTTCACACTCGCACATCTCGCGGTACTCTTGCCAGTCGGGATCTTCTTCGGCTTCAAATTGCAACGGTAGTGCGGGAAAGGGTGACATCACCTCGTTGAACTTGCGCTGGAAGATGTGCAGGCTATGAGTGTAAAACACCCAGTCGCGGCGACCGTCGCCGGTGTAGATGCCCGTCATGATGGCTATGGGGTCTTTGTCGAAGCACTCGTTCAAGGCATCGGTGACTTCCTCCATGATCTTGCTGTCGGCATATTGCGGCAGCAGGCGGTCGTTGCCCTCGTAGCACCACGAGACTTCGACCCGGTAGCGGTAGCGTCCGGTCTCAATCACGTTCTGCAGGTCGCGGCGACCGGTCACCAGTATCAGGTTGCCATTGTCGCTCTCGGCGGGTGCGGTCCACCAGTCGTTGCTGATTTTCAGTTTAGCCATACTCTGTTGCGATGTGGGTGGTTATTATCTTGAGGTGGATGGGGCCATCCGGAGTGCCGCTGGCCCATCGCTGGCGCAAATTTAATCATAATTCCGCTAATGTCGGTTTTGTGGGATTATTTTATTGGTTTCGGTACCGATTTTTGTGCTTTCAGAATCGGAAAATCACCCCCATAAGACTCAAAATACCCCCAAAAATGCAGAAAATATCCCCTTGATGGCTTGTTAATAACTTTTTTTGCTTACTTTTGCAGTCCCATAGAAAACGGCAGTCTTGCCCTCTGTGGAATCTGTCGAGAATCGGCAGGGGCGTGTGCCGACACCATCGTGTGCCCGCCACATGTTCTGGAAACAAAACTAAAAGGATAAGTGAATGAATAAGACAGTATTGGCAATAGCAATTGTGGGAATTCTCACCTTGTTTACCTCGGCCTACTATTCGGCTCCTGCCGACAGCCGTATCGGTTATAAGGCTCCTGCTTTGCTGTTGGGCAATAGCAACAATGATTTGTCACCGCTGCAGCAGCATCGCGGTGGTAACGTGCTGTTGACGTTCTGGTCGTCGGTCGATGCCCAGTCGCGTCTCGATAACATGCATTACGACCGCCTGTCGCGTGAGGCTGGTGCGGCCTTCACCCACGTGTCGGTCAATATGGATCGCAGCGTGAGCGTGTTCAACAGTGTGGTTGCCATCGACAATCTTGACCGTTCGGCTCATTTCTGCACCTCTCCCGAGGCTCAGGATGCCATCGTCAAGAGTTGGCGTCTCGACGAGGGATACCACACATTCCTGCTCGATGCCGATGGCGTGATCACAGCGATCGACCCCGACGAGAAGACGCTGGCCGCTCTCTAGTGGCATACGCGCATTGTTGTTTTTAAGAGAAACTTGATTCAATCTCCTGAATCGCCGATGGCGGTTCGGGAGATTCTCTTATTCTGACCATGATAGATGCCCGGTCAACGCATGATGATGGCGTGTCACACTATCGTTGGCGTCAGCCGTTGGCGTTGCGCTTGGGTCTGAGGAAATCCAGGCTGGGGTGGATGAGCCATCTGAAGAATCGTATCTTGCCCATCAGCCAGATGATGGCCATGATGATGGCCGTGTAGAGCAACACGAAGGGGAATGTGCGGGGCCAGCCGTGCTGATACACGATAGCGGGCAAGATGTTGATGGCAAAGACGATATGATACAGGTAATAGAACAGGCTGTCACGTCCGATGGGCCGCAAACACTTCATGTCGGGCATGAGGTTGAACACCAGCAGGCTCATCGCGATAGAGCACGTCAGGATCATGGCTTTCTGGGGCAGACCGGCGAGGCCATAGTAGTCAGCACCGTTCATCACGTTGCCGCAGCGGGGATATAGCCAGAAGATGAGTGGCAGCAGTATGACCACGATGGCGATGTGCAACCTGTTGTTATGCCACCATGCGTTGTTAATCATGCCCTGACGATAGTAGAACCCCATCAGGAAGAAGAGGTAGAAGTTCAGGGTGCGCTGTATCGACAGGAAGGTGCCCAAGTGGGTCAAACCACACAGCATCGAGGCAACGAGGGCAATCCCCAGATACAGCCACGGCCTATGGAGCAGGCGGCGGGGCGTGTAGTAGAGCATGACGCGCCAGCAGATAAGGCTGAGCAGATACCACAGAATACCGATTGGGAACCCCTTCATGGCCACGAAGAAGTTGCCGCCGTATATCTGCACTCTCGCACTCAGCAGAATTTGGAAAACGGCCAGAGGAACAAAGATGTTCCACACACCGTGCCACATGTCGCGCGGCTGTTGTTGTGACGGATGCTTGGTCACATAACCCGAGATGAGGATGAACAGAGGCATGTGGAAGATATAGATCAATCCCATCACGGCGTGATTGATGAGGTTCACGTTATCCAACCGCGTAATGACGTGACCCATCACCACCAGGATGATCAGCATGCCCTTGAGGGTATCGATGCGCGTGTCTCGTGCCATGGCTCTCAGAGTATCATTTGTAACAGCACCGCATCGTGGTAGGTGGTGCCTCGTTTTATCCATGATGTGATGATGCCTACGCGACGGTAACCATAGGACTCAAACAGATTCAGGCACACCTCATTGTCTTGTGCGATGAAGACGTAGAGTTGGCGCAGACCCACGTGGTCGCGGCTGTAGCCTGTGAGCAGCGATAGCGCCTCACGGCCATATCCCTGGCCACGGTAGGCGCTCGAGATGAACAATCCCAGTTCGGCACGGTTGTTGAGCGGGTCATAGTTCAGATAGTCGATGGTGCCCAAGGGGGTGCCGTCATCGCTCCGGATGATCATCAGACGCAGTTGGCGCTGCGCATAGATGTCGGCTGTGTAATTCTCCAGATATTGCCACAATGCGGCACGAGAGTAGGGGGCGACGGTGTCGCTGGCATACCATAGCCGGGAGTCGTTCTCCCAACGGTATAGTGTGTCCAGATCAGTGGGCTCCAGAGCACGCAAGGCAATGATATCGTTTCTTAACAACTGGCTCATGACATCTTGGGTGATATGATGGTGTTGTGGCGGCTCGCATAGATGTGGTATGCCCTGTGGCCACTGTCACTGTGGTTGAGGATATAGTCCACGATGCGGGTATAGTCGTAGCATCCGTCGTCGAGAAGCACATTGCAACGGCCCGATTCGGGCAGTGCCTCGGTATAATCGCTGATGCCGGCTCTGTTTGCGACATCCTGTGCCCGATCGCTGATGATGACCCAGGGCCATGACTCACTGCTGGGGCGTGACTTGCGGGGCAATAACCGCTTGACCATACGCTTGGCAACAGACATAGCGGCGCGCACCATCACGCCCAGTTTCACGATGGGATAGAATATCACGTTGAAGCGCGGAAAATGCTTGCGGTAGAAAATCAGCATAGCGTCATAGAACACCCTGACGTAGCGCATAGAGTCCTTATGCGTGCTCTCGCCCTTGTAATGAACCATCGGGGTGGGCAGGAACCAGTTCTCGTAACCGGACTTGACAATGCGGTAACTCAGATCGATATCCTCACCGTACATAAAGAAGTCCTCGTCAAAGCCGCCCAAAGCCTGTAGCACATCGGTGCGGCACAGCATGTAGGCGCCCGACAGGATGTCGATGTGCTGCGGCTCCTTGTCACTCAGGTAGCGCAGGTGATACTTGGCAAACAGCGGCGAGCGGGGAAACAGTTTCGACAGGCCAAAGATTTTGCAGAACGACACCCAAGGCGTGGGAAACGAACGCTTGCTCTCGGGCAGGAACACACCGTTGCCGTCCATCATGCGGGCGCCGATGGCTCCGCACTTGGGGTGAGAACCCATCCACGCGATGCCTTCCTGCAGACAGCGCGGGGTGATGATGGTGTCGGGATTGAGAATCAGCGTGTATTGCCCCCGTGCCTGCATGATGGCTTGATTGTTGGCGCGGGCAAAACCCACATTCTCGGCGTTCTCGATATAAGTGACTTGTGGATGGCGCTCGCGGGAGAAGGCGATGCTGTCGTCCTGCGACAGGTTATCCACGACAATGACCTCGCCAGACATGCCTTGCATGGCCTGCTCAACAGAGCGCAGTGTCTGTTCCAGCAGGTACTTCACTCGATAGTTGACGATGACGACGGTCAGTTCCATATCCATTATCTATGGTTAAAAGAAATTAGCCTTGCCTCGCTGAATCAGGGTGATAGGATAAAGCCGCTCCGAGTGCTGTACAATAGCGGGCATGCTCGGGGATGACAAAGCGCACGTTATAGAGGCCTTCCATCATCGGGAAGATCAAGCCGCACTCGGGCAGTTGGGTCAGGTTGCCGATGAGGACAAAGTCTTTGATGCCCTCATTGATTTGCGAGAGCACGGCACAAGAGCCGATAGTCTCGAGCACCATGCAGATAATGCCTTTGGCAATGTCCTCGTCGGTCGCGTTGCCGCTCACGGCCTTGCCAAACAGCGATGCCGTGGCGTGCATGGGCAACCCTTCGATCAGGCCCTTGCTGATATCCTTGATTTGCAGGTTGATGTGCGAGATGTCGCCATGCGATGCCATCTCCACCACTTCGGCAATGCGGTCGGTCTTCAACAGCAGGTGGGACAGCCCCTGAAGGGTACCGCCTCCCATTGAGATGCCGCCGATGTGGCGGATCTCGTTGCCATCCACTCGCACCAGGGTCGTTCCCGTGCCCATCGATACCACCACGAGTTGCTCCAGTCCGCTGTCAAAACGGGCACCCAGACCATCGGCCTGAAACTCGTCGACGTGAGTGGTGGGCAGGCCATAGATGGGCATGCTCACACCGCTGGCACCCACACCGGTGAGCATCACATGCTCGACATCGTCAAGAGCGATGTCGTTGTCATACAGATACTTGCCAAAGGCTCCAAACAGCGAGGTGATGGGGTCGTTGGCGCTGATGTTCATGGGGGACTTAAACAGGTTACCGTTCTCGATACCCACAATCTTGGTGGTGCTGCCGCCCACGTCTATGCCGATGACTACGCTCATGCTGATTCTATGATAGATGTGATGGTTCTTAATTATTGGTGGGATCGCTGGGAAGATCAAGCCACAGCCGGTAGCGGTCACCAAACTGTGATACGGCGTCGCGCCACTGGTTGTCGTCGCCTTCGCCCATGAGCAATTGGCGCCCTCCGTTGTTCAGCACCGCCCAGTCATGACGCTTGAGTTCGCTCGCGATCTGGTCTTTGCCCCAGCCGCTGTAACCCACGATAAACTTGATGCGGCCATCAACCGGAGCACCGAGTTCCACATAGCGCTTGATGGCATCGAATTGGCCGCCAAACCACACGCCATCGCCCACATCGATGGCCTCGGGGATGATTTCGGGACCTAAGGTGTGCATGTAAAACATCATCTGGGTGCCCACGGGACCGCCCAGATAGAGGGGGATTTCCTCTACCGTCTCGATCTCGGGCATGATGTCGCGCAAGTTATACCCTGTGTAGTGGTTGACAACAACTCCCATGGCTCCCTCGCCCTCGTCGGGGTCAACGATGAGAACGAGCGAGCGCTTGAAGAAGAAGTCGCCCACCGTAGGCTTGGCCACCAGCAGCGAGCCGCGTTCGGGCTGGGGCTGCTCGTCATGCAGGTTGTATATGTCCTGATCCCAATCGTTCATCGTTGCAAATATAGTAAAAAATGCGATTGCAGGGGCATTTTAGGTGAAAAAAACAGGTGTTAAGGTTTTTTGGCACACCTTGTGGCCCAATATTTGCTGCGAACTCTAATAAATCATGCTTTTTCACGTTATATAATTAGAATAAGAATAATACCGATAGCAATGAAAGTGATGAAATTTGGCGGCACCTCGGTGGGTAGCATCGAGAGCCTGATTAACCTCAGAGATATTGTCAATGCGCAAGACAAGCCTGTGGTCGTCGTGGTCTCGGCAATGGGCGGTTTCACCAATCAGTTACTGGCCATGTGCGAGCAGGCGCAGCAGCGCGACATCTCGTGTCTGGACACATTGGAAGCAGCACGCAAGCGCCACCACGATGCCGTCGATGGTGTGGTGATCGAGTCGATGCGCCAGCAGGTGCATGACACCATCGACCGCTTCATCGACGATAGCCTCAAGCCTTACTATTTGGCTCTTGCCACCAATCCTCACATGCCGGTCGATGAGATCGAGCGCGTGTGCGACGCCATCGTTGCCCATGGCGAGATTCTGTCCTCGGCCATTGTGACGGGCATGTTCGAGGACGGCATGCCTCACCTGTCACTCAACTATATGCGCACTAGGCCCGATGGCAACGGCCGTGTGCTGGATTGGGACGAGACCGGACGGCTGGTGCAGGCCGACTTCGCCTCGCTGACTGAGGGCGGCGTGCATGTGGCACAGGGTTTCATCTCGCGCGACAAGCAATCGGGCGATGTGACCAATCTGGGGCGCGGAGGCAGCGACTATACGGCTGCCATACTTGCCGCCTTGCTCGATGCCGAGTCGCTTGAGATCTGGACCGATGTCGACGGCTTTATGACGGCCGACCCCCGCACTCATCCCGATGCCACCGTCATCCCGCAGATGACTTATGCCCAAGCCCAGCAGATGTGCGATGCCGGGGCTAAGGTCATCTATCCGCCCACCATCGCTCCAGTGGCCATGAAGCATATCCCCGTCTGGGTCAAGAATACCTTCAATCCCGACGCACCGGGTACTGTCATAGTTGACGATTGACGTCTATGAACTATTACAGTACATCCGACCTCAGGCACAAGGCTACACTTGAGCAGGCTGTCATCAAGGGGTTAGCCCCTGATGGCGGCTTATACATGCCTCAGAAGATACCCGTGCTGCCGGCAGCCTTCTTGCGCAATATGAGTGCCATGACGCTGCAGGAGTTGGCTTATGCGGTAGCGTCATTTGCGCTCAATGGTGACGTGCCGGCCAGTGTGTTGCACGACATCGTGTTTGATGCCTTCTATTTCGACATCCCGCTTGTGAAGACGGCCAATGGCAATAATGTCCTGGAATTGTTCCACGGACCTACCATGGCCTTCAAGGATGTGGGCACGCGTTTCATGGCACGCCTGCTCAATTACTACCGCACGCGACATCCCGAGTGGAGGACGCTCAATGTGCTGGTGCCCACCAGTGGTGATACCGGCAGTGCCGTCGCCAACAGTTTCTGGCGCATGCCCGGCGTCAATGTCTATGTGCTCTATCCGCGTGGCGCGGTCAACAAGATCCAGAAGGCGCAGTTTGCTTCGCTGGGCAGCAATGTGACGGCCGTCGAGGTCAACGGCTCGTTCGACGATTGCAAATCGCTTGTCGAGGACGCCTTTATGGATGCCGACCTCAACGAGGCCATGCGCCTGACCAGCGCTATGTCGATCAACTATGCGCGCATCGTCCCGCAGATGGTCTACTACTTCTGGGCCTATGCGCAACTGGTGCGTCAGCAGGCCGATGTGAGCAATCTGGTCTTCGCTGTGCCGTGCTCCAATCTGGGTAACTTGGCTAGCGGACTCATGGCGCAAGCCATGGGCTTGCCTGTCAAGCGCTTCATCAGCGTTGAGAATCAGAACAACATCTTTTATAATTACGTCAAGACTGGCGTCTTCACCCCCAAGCCTACTCAATATAGCATCGCCCCCGCTCTGGATGCCGGTTGCCCCAACAACTTTGGCCGCATCGTCGACCTGCTAGGCTCTCATGAGGGCATTTGCCGACAGATTCATGCCTACAGTTACGACGACAACCAGATCATCGAGACCATACAGCAGACATATCATGACGAGGACTATCTGTTAGACCCGCACACGGCTGTCGCCTATCGTGCCATGTTACAAGACTTGCGCCCTGGCGAGACGGGTGTAGCCTTGGCAACGGCTCACCCAGCCAAACTCAAAACCTTGATGGAGCGCATCATCAACGAGACGGTCGACCTGCCGCCGCAATTATCACGCTTTGTCAGTGCCGACTTGCACGTCACCAAGATGAACAACGGCTTCACAGCATTTAAGCGCTTATTGCTGGACAACGCTGAACGATGCTAAAATAGCATCGGGCAAGATGCCCCACCCAAATGTCATTTGGGTAAAATGATATCTAACTGATTTTGAGTGTGATAAGCAACCAGTGTGTTTGCCTTTCTTATCACTTGTCGCAAATCAGAGCAGGAAAAACAGCGACACGCCGATGACCGAGATCAAGGCGCCGAGCAGGCTCTTCATGGTAATGGGTTGCTTAAAGATCCAGTAAGCGGGCAGGATAATGATAATGGGTGTCAGCGCCATCAGGGTGCTGGCGATGCCGGCCGCAGTATACTGCACGGCCAGCAGTGATGCGCCCACGCCCACAAATGGGCCGAAGATGGTGGTCAGCACAGCCGCCACCATTCCCTTGCCGTCGTGCAACCCCTTACGCAATGGCGCAAAGCCTTCACGCAGTGCCATCAACACGGCAAATCCCATAATGCCGGCAACGCAGCGGAAAAAGTTGGCGTGGAACGGCAACAGCCACCCGGCCAGGTCAGTCGTCAGCGATGCCTGATAGTGGTCCATGCCGATTTTACTCAACACCAGACCCACCCCTTGACACACGGCGGCGCCAATGGCAAACAGCACGCCTGCAAGCGGCAACTTGAGCGACAACTTGTGATGGTCGCCGCGACCAAGCACGCTGATGGCGATGCCGGCCAGCGTGACAAACATCGCCAACATAGCGGTTGGACGGATTTCCTGGCCCAGTGTGAACCAGGCCATGATGGCGGCGGTGATAGGTGCCAGTGTCATAAACAGTTGGCCGAATTTTGAGCCGATGATGATATAGCATTGAAACAGGCAGAAGTCACCGATCACATAGCCCACCAGACCCGAAAGCATCATCCACAGGTAGGCTTCGGTGCTGGCTCCCGCTGGTAGGGGGGCGCCTCCCGTCAGCCAGAACAGGATGCACGAGAAGATGAGCGTGATGGCCATGCGCGTGATGTTGAGCGTGAGATTACCCATGCGCTTGCTGCCAAACTCGCTCAATAGCGCGGTCGCTGTCCATGAGAACGCAACGCCTATCGATATCAGTTCGCCGATATATTGCATACGGCTGCAAAGGTATAGATTTTTCGGTGAATTTCCTCTCTAAAACCGATATTAGAGAATAAAAATTCTCAATGGTAAATTGGCAACTAAAAACAATTTTGTATATTTGCGGGTTATTAAGCGCCTTTTTTCTCGTTGACTTCTGTCAATGGGCTGATAGGTAGTGAATTAGGTATATAACTAGACCAAGATATGAGCAATAAGACTACTGGAAAGAAGAATAAGAGCCGCAGTATCACTCGCAAGATGTGGACATGGTTTGCCGCATTTGTCGGACTGCTGGCGCTGATGTTTGTGCTAATCTACAACGGCGTCATCGGATATATGCCGCCCATCGACCAGTTGAAGAATCCCACAGACAAGTTCGCCTCTACCATCTACAGTGCCGACGGCGTGGAGATGGGACGCTATTACCGTAGCCGAAGCAACCGCATCTATGTCGACTTTGATGAGATGTCGCCGCACTTGACCGAGGCATTGATCGCTACCGAGGACGCTCGCTTTGACGAGCACTCGGGTATCGACGTCAAGGCTATCGGGCGTGCCATCATCAAGCGCATCATCATGGGACAGAAGAGCGCTGGTGGCGGCAGCACCATCACACAGCAGTTGGCCAAGCAGTTATACTCGCCCGAGTCCCACAACATTTTCGAGCGTGCGCTCAAAAAGCCCGTCGAGTGGGTTATCGCTGTCAAACTCGAGCGCTACTACACCAAGGACGAGATCATCAAGATGTACTTCAACCAGTTTGACTTCCTCAACAACGCGGTGGGTATCAAGATGGCCTCGAGAGTCTATTTTGATAAGGAGCCTAAAGATCTGAACATACAGGAGGCTGCAACCCTCGTGGGTATGTGCAAGAATCCGTCATACTACAACCCTGTGCGATACACCGAGCGCACGCGTCAGCGCCGCAACGTGGTGTTTGAGCAGATGGTTAAGGCTGGTTTCCTATCGCAGGCCGAGTGTGACCAACTCAAGACTCTGCCACTCGTGGTGAAGTTCAAAAAACTGGATCATAACGACGGACTTGCGCCCTACTTCCGTGAGGAGTTGAGGCGTGTGATGAGCGCCAAGAAGCCCAATCGCAAGGACTATCCATCATGGAACCAGCAGGCATTTATCGACGACTCGGTCGCATGGGCCGTCAATCCCCTCTATGGCTGGTGCAACAAGAACACCAAGCCCGATGGTTCACATTATGATATCTATACCGATGGACTGAAGATCTACACGACCATCGACTCTCGCATGCAGGACTATGCCGAGAAGGCTGTCCACAAGCACATGAGCAAGACCTTGCAACCTGCGTTCTTGCGTGAGCGTGGCGGCACCAAGAATCCCTACACCAACAACAAGCAGGAACTGTCCAGTGCCGGCAAGCAGGCTCTGATCAATGCCGCAATCCGCCACAGTGAGCGCTATCGCGTGCTCAAGCAGGCAGGTAAGAGCGATGCCGAGATTATGGAGAACTTCAAGAAGCCTGTGCAGATGCATCTGTTCAATTACGAGGGTGGATTTGACGCTCAGATGACCCCGCTTGACTCACTGCTCTACACCAAGTCCTTCTTGCGCTGTGCCATGATGTCGATGGATCCCGTCACGGGATTTGTCAAGGCCTATGTGGGTGGCCCTAACTTCCGCTTCTTCAAGTATGATATGGTGTCGACTGGCCGTCGCCAGATCGGTTCGACCGTTAAGCCGTTTGTCTACTCACAGGCTATCGAGTTTGGAGGCCTGACGCCCTGCTCCACACGTCCTGGTGGCGCTCCCAACATTATCTGGAATAATGAGGTGTATAATCCTGCCAACGAGGGTAGTGGCGGTGGCATGACGCTGAAGCAGGCATTGACTTACTCCAAAAACTGGATTTCGGCAGGTTTCATGAGAGGCACTCGCGAGAACTGGATTGAGCGCAATGGTTACTACACCATGTCGCCTAGCGAGTTGGCCAAGTGGATGCACAGTTTCGGTATCACCAGTTACCTCGACCCGGTGCCTGCATTGAGCCTGGGCGCTTGTGAAGTCTCGTTGAGGGAGATGGTGGCTGCCTATTCTGCCTTTGCCAACGGTGGCATGCGCGTCGAGCCCGTCTATGTCTCCCGCATTACCGATAACCGTGGAAATGTATTGGCCGAGTTTACCGGCAACCAGACCGAGATCATGAGCGAAGATACCTATCTGAAGATGCTCTCGATGCTGCTCGAGGTTGTGGACAGCGGTACAGGCGCCCGCCTGCGTTATGCCTACGGCATCACTGCCGATATGGGTGGCAAGACCGGTACCACCAACTTCCACAGCGACGGTTGGTTTATGGGCTTTACGCCCGAACTGGTAACTGGCGTTTGGGTCGGTGGCGAGGAACGTTACATCCACTTCAACAGCATGGCTATGGGTCAAGGTGCCGAGGCCGCTCTTCCCATCCTGGGATATTTCATGAAGTGGATCTACGACGACAAGCAACTGCCTTACAAGCAGAGCACCAAGTTTGAGTTCCCCAAGGACTTCAATCCCTGTGGCGATGAACTCAGCGGCTACTACACTGGTGGCGGCGGTGGCTGGCACGGTGGCGGTGGCGGCGGCGGTGACACTGGCGATGGCGGCGGTGGCGCCCAAGACGAAGCCGTCGAAGGCGTCTTCGATTAACACTCTTGTTGTTGATCGATTTAAATCAAAGTTGATAAACAGAAAAGAGGGTGTGTCATAATTCAGTTATGGCTCACCCTCTTTGCAAATCAACCGCCTGAGAATGGGATATTTTTCAGGCGGCTGTTTTTTCTTTGTTTTGTCTGTACACTCGATTCTCATGAGGTAAAGACCGAGCTGTGACGGCAAAATGGCAAAAATGGGGCGTATTTCCTCCGTTTCAGGCGGATTTTGCGATTTTTGCGGCCATTTTCTTGATGTTGAAGGCGATGGCGAAGAAGGCAAAGTCCATGGTGACCTTGTCTTTGCCGAAGTGGCGGAAGCGTTTGTAGTGCATGTTGTTCTTCATCTGCCCGAACACGGCCTCCGGCTCTATGGGTCTTTTTGAGCGGTGTTCGAGCCCTTTGTCGGAGGTGAGGTTTTCCCGTGCCCTCTGCTTGTAGGCGATGAGCCTATGGCTGACTTCGATTTCTCGGTTACCTCTCTTTTTCTTGTAGCATTTGGCTTTCATCGGACATCCTTGGCAGTGCTGGGCGCGGTAGGCGGCCTGCTCGATGACATATCCGCTCTCGGTCTTGTCGTGCCGCGTGCCCACGCGCCTCATGTGCTGGCCCATCGGGCAGACGAAGTAGTCGCCCTCGGCGTTGTAGTGGAGGTTCTCCACGCGTCGGGGATCCTGCTTGAAGGAGCGCTTCTGCTCCATGTGGAAGTAGTTGTATTTGACGTAGGCCTGGATGCCGTTCTCCTCCATGAAGCGGTAGTTCTCCTCGCTGCCGTAGCCCGAGTCGGCCACACCTTCATAGGGGAAGCGGCCGTAGCGGCGCTGGAACGAGGTGAGGAACAGGGGCATGGTGAGCGTGTCGCTGGGGTTGGGGAACAGGCCGAAGTCCACCAGGAACTGGTTCTCGGTGGCGATCTGCAGGTTGTAGCCGGGCTTGGTCTGCCCGTTGTTCATCGCGTCCTCCTTCATGCGCATGAATGTCGCGTCGGGGTCGGTCTTGGACATCGAGTTGCGTTCGCCCATCTGCCCGAGTCGGCTGTCGTACTCATCGAGTTTGTCTCGCTGCTTCTCCAGCTCCTTGGCCTGTCGCTTGAGCTCGCGCAGCCTGGCCTTGTCTTCCTTGTCCTTGGCCGACTCTGCCGAGGCACGCTCGATGGAGCCGCGCAGTTCCTCGCATATCTCCGTCAGCTGCGCGGGCGTGAACTCCACCGACTCGTCCTGGGCGGTATTCTCCTGGGCGATGGCATCGTCGATCTGGCTCAGCAGCGCGCGTATCTTCTGCTGCAGTTTCGCCCGGTTCTTCACCACGGTCTTCTTCCACACGAAGGTGTACTTGTTCGCCTTGGACTCTATCTTGGTGCCGTCGATGTACTCCACCTCGAGGGTGATGAAGCCACGCTCGGCAAGGATCAGCACCAGTTGGGTGAACACGTTGTCTATCTCGTCCTTGACGCGGTTGCGGAAGTTGTTGATGGTCTTGTGGTCGGGTTGGTCATAACCGGCCAGCCAGATGAAATGAACGTCCCGCTTGAGCGCGTTCTCCATCTTGCGGCACGAGTAGATGTTGTTCATGTAACTGTAGATAATGACCTTGAGCATCATCCTCGGGTGGTAGGGGCTCGCGCCGCGGTCATAGTACAGCGAGTATATGCGCTCCATGTCCAGGCTGTCAACAACCGCATTGACCAGACGGACAGGGTCGTCCGGGGCAATATCTTTGTCGATTCTTTCAGGAAAAAGAACCAATTGGTTGTTTATGTGCTCACGAAAGTGTAACTTTGCAGACATATTTTTATTTAATAAATTGATTGTCACAAAGTTACTAAAACTTTTTGACATGACAAAGCCTCCGCTTGGGAAAGTAGAGGCTTTGTTATATGTTTTACAGCATGTTACAAAAAGAGGGTGTGCCAGAATTATGACACACCCTCTTTTAATGATGTATGAATAGTTTTTGAAACTATATCATTTGGAATAGAACTCGCCTTTTGCGGCTGCAAGCGTATTCTTCATCAGCGAGCAGATGGTCATGGGACCAACGCCTCCGGGTACAGGGGTGATGTACTCGCACTTGGGAGCAACCTCGTCAAACTTCACGTCACCGTTCAGGCGGTAGCCGGTCTTGCTCTCAGGGTCAACAACGCGTGTCGTGCCCACGTCGATCACTACGGCTCCTTCCTTCACCATGTCGGCTGTCACAAAGTTGGGGCGGCCGATGGCGGCAATGATGATGTCTGCCTGGAGGCATTCATCCTTGAGGGTCTTGGAGTGGCTGTGGCAGATGGTCACGGTGGCGTCGCCATGTTCCTTCTGGAGCATGAGTTGGGCCATGGGCTTGCCCACGATGTTACTGCGGCCCAGCACCACACACTTCTTGCCCGAAGTGGGGATATTGTAGCGTTGCAGCAGGGTGATGATGCCCAGAGGAGTCGCCGAAATGAAACTGGGCAGACCCAGCGTCATGCGACCGGCATTCATCGGGTGTATGCCGTCAACGTCCTTTCGGTAGTCGATCGTGTTGATGACATGTTGCTCATTGATGTGCTTGGGCAACGGCAGTTGCACGATGAAGCCATCCACGTCATCATCCTCATTCAGTTTCTTGATGCAGTCCAGCAATTGCTCCTCGGTCGTGTCCTCCTCCATGCGGATGAGCGACGACTTAAAGCCGCACTTCTCACATGCAATGACCTTGTTCTTTACATAAACCTCTGACCCGCCGTCGTGTCCCACGAGAACAGCAGCCAGATGCGGGCGCTTCATGCCCGCTGCGATCATCTGATCCACCTCGGCCTTGATCTCTTCCTTGATGGCAGCGGCAGTCATTTTTCCGTCTATCAGTTTCATGCTTATATCTCTTGTATATTTTTAGTTATGTTATTGTTAACCTGCTGATTGTGCGCAATATAATAACGGCGTCATCATCCGACTCGGACCCTTCTGCGCAAAATCAAGCCACAAAATTACTCAAAATTTATCAATTAAGGCTGATTCACAGGTAACTTTTCACCTTTGAGCCCATTCTTTTTTGATATTGATTTACACGGGGTCGACGTCATAATAGAGTTTCACCGCCTTCATGCGGGTGTCGGCGGCAATCATCTGTTCGTAGAGGTCGCGCAGGATCTTCTTGACCTTAGCCATCGAGGCGGCGGTTTCCATCTTGAGAGTGATCTGGCGGATATACATGTTCTGCACCCTGGCAACAAACGGCGCTATCGGACCCAGCACGCGGCTTCCGAACACGTGGTGCAGCAGGCCGCTATAGCGCACTGCCAATTCGCCCACCGTGGCGTCGTCGCGGTGCTTGAGGTAGATGTTGATGACCTTGGTGAACGGGGGGTAGCCAAACTGATGCCGGTCGGCCAGTTCATGCTGGTAGAACCCCTCGTAGTCGTGGGCTTGCACATACTTGATGACGTCGTGGTCAGGGTTACTGGTCTGGATGATGACCTGACCCTGCTTGTGGGCTCGGCCGGCACGGCCCGATACCTGTTCCAGCATGTCAAAGGCGCGCTCATGGCTGCGGAAGTCTGGAAAGTTGATCATCGTGTCGGCATTGAGGATGCCCACGATGCTCACGGCGTCAAAGTCAAGGCCCTTGGTCACCATCTGGGTGCCTACCAGGATGTTGGTGCGGTGCTGCGAGAACTCGTCAATGATGCGGTCATAACTGTTCTTGCTGCGCGTGGTGTCCAGATCCATACGCGAGATCTTCTCACCGGGGAATACGGCCTCGATGTCATCCTCGATGCGCTCGGTCCCGTACCCGACGATTTCTATACCCGGCAATTGACAGGCTGGACACAGGTCGGGAAGCGATATCGTATAGCCGCAGTAGTGGCACACCAGGCTGTTGTTGTGCTTGTGATAGGTGAGCGACACATCGCAGTTTTCACACTTCGGAACCCAGCCGCACTCTTTGCAGCGCACCATGGGCGAGTAGCCTCGACGATTCTGGAACAGAATCACTTGTTCGTTATCTTTCAGAGCCTTACGGCAATCGGTGATGAGTTCATTGCTGAACAGACCGCTCATTTCACGCCGCTTGCGGGTATCGATGGTGTCAATGACTTTCACATCGGGCATTTTGATGTCGCCATAGCGGGTGAGCAGTCTCACAAGGCCATACTTCCCCTCAAGGGCAAGGTGATAGACCTCGATAGCGGGGGTCGCTGAGCCGAGAATGGTTTTGGCGCCATGCATCTTGGCCAGCACCAGGGCGGCGTTGCGACCGTTGTAGCGTGGGGCGGGGTCTTGCTGCTTGTAACTGCTGTCGTGCTCCTCGTCCACAATCACAAGGCCCAGGTTGGAGTAGGGGAGGAACACCGATGAGCGCACTCCGATGATGACACATGGCTCGCTGCTGTCCAGCAGGCATTTCCAGATGTCGACTCGCTCGTTGTCGCTGAACTTGGAGTGATAGATGAGCAATTTGTCGCCAAACACCCGTCGCAGTCTGCGAGTCAATTGGGTCGTCAGTGCGATCTCGGGCACGAGATAGAGCACCTGTTTGCCCAGTCTCAACGCGTCGGCGATTAGGTGCATATACACCGACGTCTTGCCGCTGCTGGTCACTCCGTGCAACAGCGTGATGGCATGTTGGCGCATCGATTCGTGTATCTCGTCATAGGCTCGACGTTGCTCTGCGCTCAGCACGGGTGGATCTTCCAGAACGCTGCCCAAGTCGGCAAACCGGTTGATTTCCTTCTTATAGATCTCAAACAGACCACGCTTTACAGCCTCATGAAGTACTGCAGTGCTCACTCCGGAGCGCTTCAGCAGGTTCTCTTTGCTCACCTCTCTGATCTCCCCTTTCTGGAGCCAGCGCGACATGTCCAGATAGGCCAGCAACAGGGCTTCCTGCTTGGGGGCGCGCTTGAGTTGATCAAAGTGTTGATGCAGTTTCTGCTCGTCGTCACGGGCGATGGCTAAGCGCACACATGCCTCGGTCTTAGGACGATAGTTGTCGATGACACGCTCGCTCACGTGCAGGGCATTCAGGTCGAGTAAGTGGCTGACATTTCGTTCTACGGTTTTGAAACCTGTGGCCTTGGCGATTTCGGCAATCTGAACGCGTCCGCGCTGGGCTGTGAAGTCAAGTATCACGCGCTCTCGGTCAGTGAGTTGACCGGGCTCGCTCTCTTCATAGTCGGGATTGACGCTGATCGTGGTTTCGCTCTCTACCTTCAGCCCTGAGGGTACGGCGGCCTTGTATACCTCGCCCATGGTGCACAGGTAGTAGTCGGCTATCCATTGCCAGAACTCCAACTGAGGATGTCTCAAGACGGGTTTGTCGTCGAGGGTGCCCAATATCTCTTTCACATCATATCCCTTGGGCTCCCTGTCATGCAGAGAGGATATGATGCCTGTGAAGATTTTTTTGCGCCCAAAGGGGACTAGCACACGCATGCCGATCGACAGCCGCATCCCTTCTGGAACACGGTAGGTATAGGTGCCTGGTATGGCTAGTGGCAGCAATGTTTCGGCAAATTGTGGCATCTAATCGACGTTATTTAAATATTTACTTTAAAATTATAATTTAATACAAATGATTATCAGTAATTAAGTATGTTAAATTAATGATAAATCAGCAAAATAGTAACAAATAATTTCGTATTAAATAATTACTATAAATTATATTGTGTAAACATCAGTGAAACATCAAGATGTCTATTCCTTATCAAGATATCTGTGGTAAATGCCGTTTTCCTTGATGGCGGTGGCTGTCCAACTCACTTCGGGTGGTAACACTTGCTGGATGCCGCCGTGCAGCAGTTGCACTGCACGGTCGGTAAACCGGTTCACGAAGTCGTCGCCCAGATCGATGGCATTGTCGCGCCCCACGGCTTCGGCGGTGCCGATGACGTTGGTTGCGACAACATGCGCGCCGCACGACAGCGCTTCGATCACAACCAGGGGAAGTCCTTCCAGGCTACTGGGCAGCACGAGCAGGTCTACGCAGTTGAGCAGGTCGGGGATCTCATCGGGCGGAACCTTCCCGATGAAGTGGCACTTCACTCCTTTCTCGGCCATCAGGCGTCGTGTCTCGTTGAGTTGAATGCCGTCACCTATTGCCCAGAAGGTCAGTTTGTTGCCATACTTAACTTCAATCTCTTTGTAGATATTGGGCAGGAGGGTGACATTCTTGACGGGCTCGAATCGGCCGACGAAGGCCACCACCTTGTTGCCGTCATCCACACCATACTTCTCTCGACAGGCCTGCCTGGAAACCTCGTCATAGCGGTGGAATTGCTCGCTGGCGCCATTGAGCAGCACTTCGGCGGCAAAGCCATCGGTGAGTTCGGCATGTGCCTTATCGAGTAGGCCCTGGCTGACAAAGAAGTTGCACGTAGCGTCATGCAACAACTTGATAGTCATGTCCTTAAGCATGGGATCTCGAGGTGGGTCGGTATAGATGCTGGCTCCGTGCCATGTGATGAAGCAGGGGATGTGCAACTCCTTGCTGGCAAACACGGCTGCATGGCCGACGATGCGGTCGTGGGCACTGACCAGATCGTAACCCCGCATCTCCCACCCCAGGCGGTGAAGGCGGTTGAGAAGGGCGCGGGGCGGTCGCTTGAACACGCGGTGCCTGATGGCATCGGTCCAGCGGCGCCTGAACCAGGTGATGTGTACCTTCACGCCGTCGGCGATAATCTCATCGGGGCGGAAGTCGGTCTTCTGGCTGTGGCGCACACGCCGCATCAACCATCCGTCATACACCTGAAACATGTGCACATCGATCTTGTAGTCAGCGACTTGCTGCAAATGCTTCACGCGGCTGATCACTGCGTTAAACACGCCAAGCCTCCTGTGGATATCCCCTTCAAATAGTACCGCAATCTTTTTCATAGTGTTCGCGTGATTGTTTAATCAAGCAAATTTACACAATAATCTCCACACGTGCAACACCAGTTCAAAATTTTAGTCGTCATCCTCTTGTATGTGCGCGTAAAAAACGAGGCCAAGCATTTCGCTTGACCTCGTCTATAGTAGCGGGAGCCAGACTCGAACTGACGACCTTTGGGTTATGAGCCCAACGAGCTGCCACTGCTCCATCCCGCAATTTGCGAGTGCAAAAGTAGTGCTTTTTTGTGACCTGTCAAGTGTTTTGTCGCAAAAAAATGTGTTTTTTAACATATTTTTACTGAAAACAATAGGAATTTGGCGATATCAGAGCCCAAAAACGCCGCATGACGAGTCAAAATCTGGTCATGCGGCGTGATGATGGGGCAGTCTCAGGACTGCGTCTTAGCGTCGATGTTACAAGCCGATTTTCTTGAAGAAATCATTGCCCTTGTTGTCGACAAGGATAAACGCGGGGAAGTCAACGACACGGATTTTCCACACGGCTTCCATGCCCAACTCGGGATACTCGACACACTCAATGCTCTTGATGCTCTCCTGCGACAGGATGGCGGCGGGACCACCGATGCTGCCCAGATAGAATCCTCCGTGCTTCTTGCAGGCATCGGTCACCTCTTGACTGCGGTTGCCCTTGGCAATCATGACCATGCTGCCGCCTTGGCTCTGGAACAGGTCCACATAGGGGTCCATGCGGTTGGCCGTGGTCGGACCCATCGAGCCACAAGGCATGCCTTGCGGAGTCTTGGCAGGACCTGCATACAGCACGGGGTGATCCTTGATATACTGAGGGATACCCTCGCCACGGTCATAACGCTCTTTCCACTTGGCATGGGCGATGTCACGGCCCACGATGATGGTGCCGCTAAGCGATACACGGGTCGAAACGGGATACTTGTCCAGGATGGCGAGCGTCTCGCTCATGGGACGGTCCAGGTCAATCTTGATGCCATCGCCCTCGCCGGCCTGACGCAGTTCCTCGGGGATGAGTTCGGTGGGCTTGTCGTCGAGTTTCTCGATCCACACACCATCCTTGTTGATCTTTGCCTTGATGTTGCGGTCTGCGCTGCAACTTACACCCAGGCCGATGGGGCAGGATGCACCGTGGCGGGGCAGGCGCACGATGCGCACGTCATGAGCCATATACTTGCCGCCAAACTGGGCGCCGAGGCCGATCTTGTAGGCCTCCTCGAGCACTTGCTTCTCCAACTCCACATCGCGGAACGCGCGTCCGGTCTCGTCGCCGGTGGTGGGCAGGTTGTCATAATAGTGGGTCGAGGCCAGTTTCACCGTCAGCAGGTTCTTCTCGGCGCTGGTGCCGCCGATGACAAAGGCGATGTGGTAGGGCGGGCAGGCTGCAGTGCCCAGGGTGCGCATCTTCTCGACCAAGAAGGGAACCAGGGTGCCGGGGTTGAGAACGGCTTTGGTCATCTGGTACAGGTAGGTCTTGTTAGCGCTGCCGCCACCCTTGGTGACGCACAGGAAGCGATATTCCATGCCCTCGGCACACTCCAGATCGATCTGGGCGGGCAGGTTGCAGCGGGTGTTGACTTCCTCATACATGCTCAAGGGAGCATTCTGGGAGTAGCGCAGGTTCTCTTGCGTGTAGGTGTTGTACACGCCGCGCGCCAGAGCCTCCTCGTCACAGAAGCCCGTCCATACCTGCTGGCCCTTCTCGCCGTGGATGATAGCGGTGCCGGTGTCCTGGCACAAGGGCAACTGACCCTTGGCGGCTACTTCTGCATTGCGCAGGAATGTCAATGCCACATATTTGTCGTTGTCGCTGGCATCGGGGTCGCGCAATATCTTGGCAACCTGCTCGTTGTGTGAGCGGCGAAGCAAGAAGTTCACGTCGCGGAATGCTTGCTGCGCAAGCATCGTCAGTGCCTCGGGCTCAATCTTGAGGATGGGTTTGCCCTCAAACTCGCCCACCGACACGTAGTCGCTGGTCAGTTTGTAGTATTCGGTGTCATCTTTGCCCAACTGGAACATGGGCGCATAGCGGAATTCAGGATTGTTTGCCATAATTCGTCGTTAAATAGTTATTGAGTTGATTGAATGGATTGAATGCTGCAAAGATAGCGATTTTTATTGGAATCAACGCCGCAGCGCCAACTAAATGTCATCAAAGCCTAGACGCTTGAAGCCGTCGGGCAGGGGGGCGGTGATATCGATCTCCTTCCCGCTCACGGGATGCGTGAAGCGGATGCGGTGGGCCTGAAGCGAGATGCCGCCGTCAGGGTTGCTGCGCGGTGCGCCATACTTGAGGTCGCCCTTGATGGGACAGCCGATGGCCGACAACTGGGCTCGGATCTGATGCTTGCGACCGGTGATCAGGTCCACCTCAAGCAGCCAGTAGCGCTGGCTTGACGCAATCACACGATAGTTGAGCACAGCCTTCTGGTGGCCCTCGCGAGGCACAATGCTCACATGGGTCTTATTGTTGGACTCCACGCTTTTGAGATAGTGGGTGAGTGTTCCCGAGGGCTCGGGCGGTTCCTTGCACACGACGGCCCAGTAGGTCTTGTGGACCTCACCCTTGCGGAACAGTTCGTTCATGCGCGACAACCCCTTACTGGTCTTGGCCATCACCACCAGGCCGCATGTCGGACGGTCGATGCGGTGAGTCACGCCCAGAAACACATTGCCTGGTTTGTCATATTTCGCCTTAATCCAGGCCTTTACCGTGTCGATAAGCGTCTCGTCGCCTGTACGGTCGCCCTGGACCAACTCGCCTGCAGCCTTGTTGACGATGATGATGTGATTGTCGTCATAAACGATTTCCATGTTGTCTGAAGATAAGTGGGCTTTGTGCCGGTTCATATTGTATCGCAGCATTGCGATGTTGCAAATTTACTGCCTTTCGCGTTATGTTGCGTCATTGTGAGCCCAAAATTGTGTTTTGGGCCTTAAAAAAAACGATTTGGTACTCTATTATTTTCGGTAAATAGACCATCAATGTAATGAAAAACACATAACACACTGAATATCAATAAATTAAATGATGTTTAAACTTAATTTGCTGATAATGAGGATATTGATGCCAATATGGTGGCATTTTGGTCAAAAAACACAAAAAGTTTTTGACACTATAACATTATATTAAAAAAAACAATTAACTTTGCAAGCCTATCTTAAAATAGATGTGGAGTTAAGAAACAAGGAAACTGTAGATATTCAATCTGTTGTAGAGATTGTTAAGACTTTATCATGGCGCCTCAATAACAAATTCTTGCGATGGGGCTTATGGGAGTTTTGTGTTTTGAAACCATGTTTTGGAGCGTAAAGGATAGGTAATCATTTAGAGAACTTATAAAACATTAATAACTAATCAATTAAACTAAATTTTATGAGTCTTAAACATTTACTCTTGTTTCTTGTCATGGCGCTAGCCACGCTGGGCGTTTCGGCTCAGGTGAGTGGTACCGTCGTCGACGAGAGCAACGAACCCGTCATTGGTGCGTCGGTTGTTCAGCAGAGCAATCCCAAGAACGGCGTCGCTACCGATTTCGATGGTCATTTTACCTTGAACGTGCCCGCTGGCACTAAGATTAAAGTCACCTACGTGGGTTATGAGGATGCGATTGTTGCCGCTAAGGCTGGCATGACCATCACCCTGAAGCCCAAAGGAGAGGTGCTTAGTGAAGTCGTTGTAACTGGTTACCAGAAGGTCGACAAGCGACTCTTCACCGGTGCAACCCAGAGCGTCGATGCCGAGAAGACTAAACTCTCGGGTGTCGCCGACGTCAGCCGTGGTCTCGAAGGCCGCGTCTCGGGTGTACAGGTGCAGAACGTGTCGGGTACCTTCGGTACCGCTCCCAAGATCCGCGTGCGTGGCGCTACCTCTATCTATGGTAGTTCTAAGCCCCTGTGGGTTGTCGACGGTGTGGTTCTCGAGGATAACGTCGACATCAGTGCCGACGATCTCTCGTCTGGTGATGCCAACACGCTGATCGCTTCGGCTGTGGCTGGTCTGAATGCCGACGATATCGAGAGTTTCCAGATCCTGAAGGACGGTTCCGCTACTTCAATCTATGGTGCTAAGGCCAACGCCGGTGTGATCGTTATCACCACCAAGACCGGTCGCAAGGGCACCAGTTCTATCAACTACACGGGTGAGTTCACCTATCGTCTGAAACCCAACTACCGCGACTTCAACATCTGCAACTCTCAGGAGCAGATGAGTATCTTGCGCGAGATGGAGCAGAAGGGATGGCTTGAGTATGCAAGCCTGGTGAACAGTACCACCTCTGGTATTTATGGCCAGATGTACAAACTCATGGACTCGTATGACCCCGAGACTGGTACTTACGCACTGCCCAACACTCAGAATGCTCGCAACCAGTATCTGCGTGAGGCCGAGATGCGTAACACCAACTGGTTTGACCTCCTGTTTAACCACAACATCATGCAGAACCACTCGGTGAGCGTCTCTGGCGGTACCGACAAGGGTTCGTTCTACACCTCGGCTTCGGTTATGACCGATCCGGGATGGTACAAGAGCAGCCGCGTCGAGCGCTACACATTCAACGCCAACGCTATCTACAACCTGACCGACAGAATCCGCATCAAGATCCTGAACAGCGACAGTTTCCGTGAGCAGAAGGCTCCCGGTACCTTGAGCCAGAATGTGGACGTCGTCAGTGGTGAGGTAAGGCGTGACTTCGATATCAACCCCTACAGTTTCTCGTTGAACACAGCCCGTACCGTTGACCCCACTCAGCGTTATGTGCGCAACTATACCACCTTCAACATCTTTGACGAGTTGGAGCAGAACTACATCGACCTGAACGTGACCGACCTCAAGTTCCAGGGTGAGGTTAACTTCAAACCCATCCTCAAGCAGGACCAGTCTCTCGAGTTCAATGTACTGGGTTCGATGCGTGTCGCTACCACCGAGCAGAACCACTATGTGCTCGACAACAGTAACCAGGCTATGGCCTATCGCGCTGGTATCAACCCCGAGAACGCCATCATCCGCGCATCCAACTCTTACCTCTACACCGACCCCGATGTCGAGAACGCTCTCCCCGAGACCGTCCTGGACAAGGGTGGTATGCTCTTCTACAATAAGAACAACAACAAGTCCTTCACCTTCCGTGCTTCGGGACAATACATGAAGGACTTCGGTCATGGCAAGCACCTCATCAACCTCTATGCCGCTATGGAGGCCGTGCGATTCGACCGCTTCAGTGAGGCATTCGAGGCTTGGAGCATCGTTTATGCCAATGGTAACCTGCCATTCACCAACTACAAACTCTTCAAGCAGATGCAAGAGGAGAACGGTAGTTACTACAGCGTCGGCGAATACCACCGCCGCGATATGGCCTACATCGCCAATGCCAACTACGCATTGCTGGGCCGCTATATCTTGAACGGTACACTCCGTTATGAGGGATCTAACCAGATGGGTAAGACCTCACAGAGCCGCTGGCTCCCCACTTGGAACGTATCGGCAGCATGGAACATCCATGACGAGCCCTTCTTCCAGAACATGGCCCTCAGCAAGAAGGCCCTCACCTATGCCAAGATGCGCTTGAGTTACTCCCTTACCGCCGAGAGTGGTCCTACCAGTCTGGCCAATGCCGAGGCTCTGTATTATCCCACTCGCCCCTGGCGTCAGGAACTCAGCACCTACGAGATGGGTCTTGCTCTCTCGGGTCTGGGCAACAGCGAACTCACCTATGAGAAGAAGCATGAGTTTGACCTTGGTATTGACCTCGGTTTCCTCTACAACCGCATCAACCTCGTCTTTGACTGGTATGTGCGTAACAACTTCGACCTGATCGGTCTGATCCGCACCCAGGGCGTCGGTGGTGAGACCAACAAGTATGGTAACGTGGCCGAGATGAAGTCTCACGGTGTCGAGTTCACCATCACTTCTCACAACATCGAGCCCAAGCACGTGGGCGGCTTCGGATGGGACACCGACTTGACCTTCTCTTACACCAACACCGAGATCACCAAGTTGCAGTCGCGCTCGCGCGTCATCGACCTCGTGCGTGGTAGTGGTTTCCCCTTGGAGGGCTATCCCCACCGTGCCATCTTCTCGATTCCCTTCGCAGGTCTCGATGCTCACGGTATGCCTCTGTGTATCGACGAGAATGGCGACGTCTCCAACGTCGGCCTCAACTTCCAGGAGTTTGAGAAACTCGACTTCCTCAAGTATGAGGGTCCCGTTGATCCTACATTCACCGGCGGTTTCGGCAACAACTTCACGTTCAAGGGCTTCCACCTCAACGTCTTCATGACCTACGCCTTTGGTAACAAGATTCGCCTTGACCCGACCTTCGGTGCTGGCTACAGCGACCTCACCTCCTTCACCAAGGACTTCAAGAACCGTTGGGTTCTCCCCGGTGATGAGAACGTGACCACCATCCCCGCTATCGCATCGCGCCGTCAGGTTTACTCCAACAACTATCTGGGCTATGCCTACAATGCTTACAACTACAGCACTGAGCGCATCGCCGACGGTGGCTTCATCCGCCTCAAAGAGGTTTCGCTCACCTATGACGTGCCCAAATCTCTGATCTCGCACCTGCGTCTGTCCACCGCTTCGGTTAAGTTGGCCGCTACCAACATCTGCCTGCTTTATGCCGATAAGAAACTCAACGGACAGGATCCTGAGTTCTTCAACAGTGGTGGTGTGGCTTCGCCCAACCCCAAGCAGTTCACCCTTACCGTGCGTCTGGGTATGTAATTGACGATACACATTATTATATATAATAATAAAGAAGATTATGAAACTACGATATAAAATCTTATTTATTGCAATAGCGCTGATCGGCCTGAGTTCTTGCAAGGACTTCCTTGAGAAAGTGCCCGATACACGTGTCTATCTGGTGAACCTCGACCAACTCGAGCAGTTGCTTGTCACTGCCTACTCTAATAACAACTATGCCGTTGTAGGCGAACTCTCAAGCGACAATGTCATCGACACCAACTCGCCCAGCGAGGATGGTATGCGCTACAACTATTCGTCCTACAACCAGTATGATGAGCAGATCTATGCTTGGCAGGATGTGACCCTCGACATCAGCGACTCCGATTCGCCTTCGGGTATCTGGAACGGATGCTACGGTGCAATCGCAGCGGCCAATGCCGTCCTCGAGAAGTTAGAGGAGTTTGAAACTCTCGGTGAAATTGAGGGCGAAGCCATCACTGCCAGCGACAAAGCACGTATGGATGCTATCCGCGGCGAGGCTTACATGATCCGCGCCTATCACCACTACATCCTGGCTCAGGTCTTCTGCATGCCCTATCGTGGACCGCAGATCAGCGCCACTCTGCCCGGTATCCCCTATGCAACCAAGCCCGAGACCGAACTCGATCCCAAGTATGATCGTGGCACTCTCCAGCAGACCTACGACAACATCGAGAACGACCTGAAACTCGGTCTGCAGTATGTCACCGACGAGTTCTACGAGGTGCCCAAGTATCACTTCAACGTCGCTGCATCCCATGCCTTTGCCGCACGCTTCTATACCGCCAAGCGCGAGTATGATAAGGTGATTGAGCAGGCCAATGCCGCATTCAAGGGCAATGACCCCGCAACCATGCGCAACGACTTCTGGGATCAGGACTTCTACGAACTCGACAATGGTGCACGCTACTACACCAGCGTGGACCGTCCCGGTAACTTCATGATGATTGACACCTACAGCACTTGGCTGCGCCGTTGGGGTCATCGCTTCTGGACTGCTCGCGAGGGCCTCCGTGGCTCCATTGGCGGACCTGGCCCGTCATGGGAGAACTGTAAGTTCAGTCACGGTAGTGGCAAGAGCAAAGAGGAGTGGGCTATGATGCCTTGCTTCATGAACAGTTTCTTGAGTTCATCATCCAACTCCGAGTATGGCGCTATCTTCCTCGGTACTTGCTGGGAACAGTTTGAGTACACCGACAAGATCGCCGGCATCGGTTATGTACACATGATCCGTCCCGAGTTCACCAGCCAGGAGACCATCCTGCTCAGGGCCGAGGCTAACCTGTTCCTGGGTAACATCGACGCCGCATTCGACGACCTCTATCTCTGGAACCACGAGCACCTGCAACTCGACTCCACGGCCAACTACAACATGACCGAACTCACAAAGGAGGACATCATCAAGTTCTACAACGTCGACTATCAGCGTCGCCGCAACTATGCTAATTTCGGCATTATGAAGGACTTCCATATCGACGAGGTTTGCCCCAGCGACAAGTATCACATGACTCCCGAGATTGAGCCCTACATGCAGTGCCTGCAGCACTTCCGCCGCATCCAGATGATCCACATGGGTAACCGCTGGTTCGACATCAAGCGATTCGGATTCTCCTACAACCACAAGATGGGCATCAACGATGTGTACACGCTCGAGGTTCTCGATCCTCGCTACGCTATCCAGATTCCCAACGAGGTAATCGGTGCTGGTCTTGAGCCTAACCCCCGTTCCGTCAAGTACGAGAGCATAGGCGTGACCCGCGATGCTTGTATCGCTAATTAACTAACATATCCGGATAAGAGATCATTATTATGAAGAAGATTCAATATTATATTTCAGCATTGCTGCTTGTCGCTGTCGCTGCCATGGCTTTCTCATCGTGTAGCGAGGACAAGTTGGGTCCCACGATCTTCCCTGATGTGGACGAGACGCTTGATCCCAACTCCTATTCTTACAAACTCGACAAGTTCCTCAAGGAGAACTACCTTGACAAGTATAACTTGACGTTCCTGTACAAGATGCCGGACATCAGCACCAACATGAACTACAACCTGGTGCCTGCCCAGTATAACAATGCCGTCGACCTGGCAGTGCTCTGCAAGCACTTGTGGTTCGACGTGTATGACAAGGTGGCCGGCCCCGAGTTCCTCAAACTCTACGGACCCCGCATCCTGCTCATGGTGGGATCGCCCGCCTACAACCCCTCGTCGGGTAGTGAGACCGTCGGTCTGGCCGAGGGTGGTATCAAGATCACCCTGTTCAAGGTCAATGCCATGGACATCAACGATTTCCAGATGATGAACGACCTCTACTTCCACACGATGCACCACGAGTTCTCTCACATCCTGCATCAGACCAAGACCTATCCTCCCGAGTTCAATACCATCTCGGTGGGTAAGTATGATGCTACCAACTGGACCGGTCGTGGCAATGAGGTTTGCTCCAAGGGATTCGTAACCCCCTATGCTTCCAGTGAGTACCGTGAGGACTTCGCAGAGACCATCGCCTGCTACATCGTCTATACCGACGCTCAGTGGGCAACACTGATGGATCTGGCTTCACGTGGCTGGACCACCGCTTCGAGCGACGAGGACAACCCCGATGCCGCCTACTACAGTTTCTACTATTACAAGAACAACGATGCCGAAGCCGATCAGACCGCTGTATATCCTGCCGACGAGCGATTCATCAACACCGTTGTCAACGAGGATGGCTCCGTGACTCGCTACTGGAAGAACGAGCGTGACACCCAGGGCAATCGCATCGTGGTTCATCCTGTTGAGGATAAGGACGGCGTGAATGGTGCTGAGGCTATTCTGCAGAAGGTTCAGATCATCCGCGAGTGGTTCCGCACCGCTTGGGGTATAGAACTCGACGAGTTGCGTGATGAGGTTCAGTACCGTCAGGCAACTTACGACATGAACGAGTTGCGCAAGATGGTCTATGACATTCAATAATGTTTCACCTTTAACATCATGAAGAGAAAAATGAAAAAGTTCTTAAATATTTCATTGTTGTCGATTGTAGCGCTATCGTCTCTCTCGCTGGCCTCCTGCAAGAATGAGGTTGACAACATTTTTGATGACGATGCCGTGATCCGCCTCGACAATGCCAAGGCTATGTATACCGACATCCTGACCAGCAATGGTGGCAAGTGGCAACTCGAGTATTACTCCAACACCGAGGAGCCCGGTTACATCTATCTGATGACCTTCTCCAAGGATGGTTCGGTCAAGATTTCTGGCGCTAACAAGTGGATCAACTATATCCAGTCTGGACAGTTGACACGTCCCGCCTTTGGCAGCGACGTATCGCTCTGGGAAGTCATTGCCGACAACGGCCCCGTGCTGTCGTTGAACAGTTACAACAAGTATTTCCACCTGTTTGCCGACCCCTATGATATCCCCAGCAGCAGTAGTGCCGCTAGCGACAAGGATGTCAACGAGACCGGTTACGGTCACGAGGGTGACTATGAGTTTGATATCATGAAGTACTCGGGCGACACCCTGTACTTGACTGGCAAGAAGCACGAACTCAACATGATCATGACTCGCGTCGACGCTAGTATCGACGACGAGGTCTATATGAATGAGGTTGTCGCCATGGCCGACTCCTTCTTCAACGCCAAGGTGCCCGCCGTTTTCATCAACCTGCCCAATGGCGTGCGCTGGGTCGTTAAGGATGGCGCTTCGAGCATCCTGAAGATGTTCCGTGAGGATGCCGACGAAATCTCGACGTCAGAGAAGCATAACGTCATCATCACCCACGATGGCCTCTCATTTATGGATCCTGTCACTCTCGATGGTTATGTCATCAAGAACTTCATCCGTCAGCCCGACGGTTCGCTGCTCTGCCGTGACGATAACCAGACGACCATGACTGCCGACCATCTGGCCAACTTGTTCACAAATGCTAGTCTCGTCTGGAGGTCCGACCTCAAGGATGTCGGTGGCAAGTTTGCCCAGTTGGCTACTAGCATCGCCGACGAACTCAAGGCTTATAACAAGTCCACGCTGCAATACGTACAAGTGTCGTATGATGCCGCTTTGGAGACCTACACGCTGATCTTCAATGTCAAGAAGGGTTCTGTCAAGTACAATCCCACCTACTACATGTCGTTGAAGTCGGCCAGCAACACTCAGGTGGCCTTCAACGTTGCTGCCGAGGGCGACCGATATGGTGAGTTGTATGCTACCAACTGCCCCTCGATCCGTGAGTTTGCCGACACGTTCAATTCCACGATAGAACTGAGTGCCAACTCATTGCTGGCGCCCACGGTCATGAAGTCTTCGATTAACGGCGGTGACTACGTGATGTGGTCTCTCCAGTAATCACTGACTAACGATTATCCCGACCGCAGGCCTCGGGCCTGCATGTCTCAAGGGCCTGCGGTCGATCGGTTTCAATATGGATTAAATATTTTTATTATTAATATAATAACTATTAGTATTCAATTATGAAGAAGTTTTTACTTTTAGGTGCAGCCGCTCTGATGGTTGTTTCTGCTAGTGCTCAACTCAAGCGCTCTGCAACCACTACCATCAACAAGGCTCCCAAGGTTGAGCGTCTCAACCTCAATTATGTGAAAAAGGAAGGTAAGGTGGCTAATGGTGCCATCGCTCCCGCTCTCAGAGCCCCCAAGAAGGCTGGTTACATCGAGCCTTTCTACTATCGTCCCGCTGGTGCTTACTATTCACCCATGATCGCAGTAAAGGGCGCTGGTGGTTACAGTTATGGCCAGGACTTCGTGTTCTTCAAGCCCTATGCTGATTATTCCTTCAAGACGTTTGTGGATGGTGCTGATGAGAACACCAACTACACTTGGGACGTCTTCCATGGCTACAAGGGAGAATATGATGTTGTGGATGGCAAGGACATCAGCATTGAGTACACGCTGTCAACTCAGGATATGCCTAAGTTCTATGCCGTTGATGGCGACTTTGATGATGAGAACGCCAAGTGGTATGACTATCAGATGACCGACTACACTATGGAAGGTACCCAGGATGCTCCCGTCGTTAAGTCTCAGACCGCCGTTGAGGGTTGGGCTATTCCCGAACCCAGCGTTGTCACCGATGAGGAAGGTGTCGACTTCCTGCTCAGCAGCAAGTCTACCTTCGGTGGTGGCCGTTATGCTAACTTGCGTTACACCTGGACCGCTTATTATGGCGCAACCTCCTATGATGGCCAGAGCGATCAAGGCTGGTGGTTTGGTAAGAATGGTGAGCACATCGACGGTATGGCTCAGGTATTTGAGAAACCCGAGCACCCCTACGTTCTCAAGAAGGTCTACATGATGATGGGCGACGACCTGATGTGCGATGCTCCCGTCAAGTTGACCTGCAAGGTTTACCGCTTGGATGAAGTTCCCGCTTACAACGATTCAGTAGCAGTGGGTATGCCCATCGTTCCCGGCGATCTTATCGTCACAGGTGAGGGTGAGGTTAATCCCCAGACTGGTGCCGACAAGAATGGCTTTGTTGAGTTCACCCTCTTCGGTGTTGACGAGGATGACCCCGAGTTGACCTATGAGTACAGCCCCACGGTGGATTATCCCATCATGGTCGTTGTCGAGGGTTACAATGATCCCGAGGCTGAGGCTCTGGTCGACTTCACCGCTTATATCAGCGCCGATGACGAGATCGACGAGGGCTTTGGTGAGACCGCTTACCTCAAGTATCCGCGCTACATCGTCGAACTCGACGAGAACGGCGACACCGTTAAGGACGAAGACGGCAACCCCGTTTATGACTTCACCGGTGAGTACTACTGGCGTGGTTTGAACAACTTCTTCCGCTCTGGTTCGATGAAGACCGCTCTCTCTATCTTCATCGTTGCCGATCAGCCCTTCGTTATCTTCAACTACTCGATCGAGGATGGTGAGCACACCTTCCCCGCCGAGGGTGGTCCTCTGCAGAAGGTTGTCGAGGTCGAAGGCGAACAGTATCTCGTCGAAGGCATCTCCTTCTGGTCATGGGTTGCCAGCGCTGATGGCGACTGGACGCTGACCTGCAATGGTAGTGACGAACTGCCCGACTGGCTCAACATTGAGTTGACTGACGTTGAGCAGGAAGAGGAGATCATGGGTTATGAGGTTCAGGCCAACGTAACCGCTGAGCCCCTGCCCGAGGGTCTTGCTTATCGCGAGGCTGTCGTTCGCTTCGAAATCCCCGGTGACTACATCGAGTATAAGTTCATGCAGGGTGAGAAGCCCGATCCCATTATTGGCGACGTCAATGGTGACGGTGAGGTTAACATCGCCGACGTTAACGCTCTCATCGATCAGATCCTGACCGGCAAGACCACCCCCGCTGGTGACGTCAATGGTGACGGTGAGGTCAACATTGCCGACGTGAACGCTGTTATCGACATCATTCTCAAGTCGTAATGCACCTCGATGGCTGTTTTTGAACTGAAAATAATTACAGTTTCTTAACATATCATCTATTACCTGTGGAGACGGGGAGCCTGATTGAAGGTTTCCCGTCTCATTCTATATTATTTGCACTGATGGCAGATTTTTTCCTGTTTTCCGCATTGGGACACGCCGTTGAGTTGCTCTGGTGTACTGCATGTTGGCGCCGCCGTCAATACTCCAGTGGTCGTTGAAGTAATGCTTGTAGTGCACGGTGTTGCCGATGCAAGGACCGGTAATGATGTTCTTGCCAGTGGTCAATGAGAGGGAAATTTCGTTCTTGTTCTCTCCGTCAAAAGTGTGTTCCCCGCTATAGTATTGAGCCATAGCGGTGCTCATCACCATAGAGAAGCAGGTCGAAGGCCTGCACAAGGCCAGCGGCCTTGACTTGAGGTAACACCACGGCGCGAGGGCTGTAGGTCCTCGTGGCGTGGTGGCTCGAATGCTACTCACGATGGGCCCTGAAGGGGGCCACTAACTGCGACATTTCCTAAGCCTGTGGTGTGTGGCCCTCTACGAGGCCCGTTCTCTCTAGCTTCCCTTTCCCCATGCCACACAGACCTATCGGCCTGTGCGCCATGGGGTTGCCATAATTCAAGGCCCACGGCCTTGTCAAGGTCTTCGACCTTTTCTGCCAGATAAAAACAGCACGGGACACGCCATTTTGCAAAATCCGATGCGCTAATTCCGTGAAGATCAGTCGCAATCTCTTATATCAAAATACTAGTGCGGAAAACAGGCCGTCTCATTCTATATTATTTGCGCTGATGGCAGATTTTTTGTAACTTTGCAATCATGAACAAGGACTTACACCACAAGTCGTTGAAGCCCGTGCGCATCACTGCCATGCGCCAGACGGTCTACAGCGATCTCATGAGCCAATACGAGAATCCCATCGACCACGCATGCGATATCTCTATGGGCCAATCCTTTGTTGCCATCGATGCTCAGCGCCCCGATGGCCTGTGCCCGAGTGCCTGGGAGTCGATGCGCCCCTTTGTCGAGGCGCTTGCTCGTGGCGAGGGTAACTTCTATGACGGCTGGATGAAGAATCCTCATTCAGCGATGATTTCATGCAACGATGGTTTCCGTCCCGTCTCGTTCTATCTTGAAACCCTAACTAACAACTAACGACTAACAACTAACAACTAACAACTAACAACTAACGACTCACAACTAACAACTAAATATGATCATCAAGTCTGCCGAATTCCAAATCAGCAATAGCGATTACCGCAAGTGCCCCGACACCACTTTGCCCGAATACGCCTTCATCGGCCGTAGCAATGTGGGCAAGTCTTCGCTTATCAATATGCTTACCGGACGCAAGGCCCTGGCCAAAACTAGTGCCACGCCCGGAAAGACGTTGCTCATCAATCACTTCTTGATCAATGGCGAGTGGTATATCGTCGATCTTCCAGGCTATGGCTTTGCCAAGCGGAGCAAGGACAGCCGCGAGCAACTACGTAGCATGATTCAGGGCTATGTCCTCGGCCGTGAGCAGATGACCAACCTCTTTGTCTTGGTCGACAGCCGTCTCGAGCCACAGAAGATCGACCTCGAGTTTATGGAGTGGTTAGGCGAGAATGGCGTGCCCTTCTCGATTGTCTTTACCAAGATGGACAAACTGGGCAAGGTGGCGGGACCCGCGGCTGTCGAGTCCTATAAGCGCGTGCTGCTCAAGACCTGGGAGGAACTGCCCCCCATCTTCATGACCTCGAGCGAGGATGCCCGCGGCCGTGAAGAATTGTTGGACTACATCGATTCGATCAATCAACAATTGAAACAACGATAACATAACCAAAATGAAAGTCAAGTTATTACTTGTGGCCGCCTTGGTAGCGGTCACCGCAGTGGCACAAAGTCATCGCGAGGTATTCCTCAACGAGGGTTGGGAGTTCTCACGTGACTCCATCACATGGCAACCCGTGACCGTGCCACATGACTGGGCCATCAGTGGCCCGTTTGACAAGCAGTGGGACTTGCAGGTCGTCGCCATCAAGGAGAATGGCGAGGATGTCGCTACCGAGAAGTCAGGCCGCTCGGGCGCGTTGCCCTGGATCGGCAAGGGCTATTATAAGACGACTTTCACGGTACCGGAGCAGTACAAGCATGCCGAATTGGTCTTTGACGGCGCCATGGCCGATGCTCATGTCTATGTCAACGGTCGCGAGGCGGGGCATTGGGCCTACGGCTACAACGCCTTTATCGTCAATGTGTCCAATTTAGAGAACGATGGTACTCCCAACACTTTGGAAGTAAGCCTGGAAAATAAAGAAGAAAGTAACCGTTGGTATCCTGGTGGCGGCATTTACCGCCCCGTCAAACTAGTGATGTCGCGTGGAGAGAATGCATTGCATACCTGGGGGCTTTTTGTGCAGACTCTTGAGACAATGGATGAGTATGGCTTTGCGCATCTCAAAGTTGAGCATGATTCATGGCCGTTAAAGGGGGCTGAGTGTAATTATGTATTGGAGGTTTCGCTCAAGGATGCCTCGGGCCGCGAGGTGGCAAGAAACTTGTCCAAGCCTGATGGTGTTTGTCATTATGCCATGACGTTGACTGTCGAGAATCCCCAGTTGTGGTCTCCCGAGCATCCCTATCTTTACACTATCACTGCCGTCCTGAAATGTGACGATGAGGAAATTGACCGCCAGACCCAGAAGGTAGGCATCCGCACCGTTTCCTTCAGCAAGGAGGGCGGATTCCAACTCAACGGCGAGCGTCGCAAGATCAAGGGGGTGTGCCTGCACCATGACTTGGGCCCGCTGGGTGCTGCCGTCAACAAGACGGCCCTCATTCGCCAGATCGAGATGATGAAGGCCATGGGTGCCGATGCCATACGCACCAGCCACAACATGCCCTCGACGATGCAGATGGAGGTCTGTGACAGTCTGGGCATGATGGTCATGGCCGAGAGTTTTGACGGCTGGAAGGAACCCAAGGTGCGCAACGGCTATGGCAGTTACTGGGACGAGTGGTGGCAGCAGGACATCCGCAACCTGGTGCTCAACCACCGCAACCATCCTAGCATCATCATGTGGAGCGTGGGCAACGAGATTCCCGAGCAGTGGAAGCCCGAGGGCGTGAAGCGCTACAAAGACTTGATTGCCCTATGTCACAAGTATGATCCCAGCCGCATGGTCACCTGTGGCATGGATCAACCCGACGGCACCATCTGGTGCGGCTTTGCCCAGGTGGCCGATGTGCCTGGCTACAACTACCGCGTGCACAAGTATCAGGAAATGATCGAGCGCTTGCCCCAAGGCTTCATTCTGGGCAGCGAGACGGCATCTACCGTCAGCACCCGTGGCCACTACTGCTTCCCCGACACCGTGGCCACCAACAAGGCTTGGCCCGACGGCCAGTGCTCGGGTTATGATGTGGAATATTGCTGGTGGAGCAATTTGCCCGACGACGACTGGAAGATGCAGGACGATTTTGACTGGACGGTGGGTGAGTTTGTCTGGACAGGTTATGACTATCTGGGCGAACCGACACCATACGATGAATACTGGCCTTCTCGCAGCAGTTACTTTGGCATCTGCGACCTTGCCGGACTGCCCAAGGACCGCTACTACCTGTACCGCAGTCACTGGAACAAGCAGGAACACACCATCCACCTGTTGCCGCACTGGACCTGGCCCGACCGTGTGGGTAAAGTAACTCCCGTCTATTGCTATACCGACTATCCAAGCGCCGAACTCTTCGTTAACGGCAAGAGCCAAGGCCGCATCATCAAGAACGATACCACTCGCCTGGACCGTTACCGCCTGCGCTGGCGCAACGTCATCTATCAGCCGGGTGAACTCAAAGTGGTGGTCTACGACGAAAACGGCAACAAGGCAGGGCAGCAGATTGTCCGCACTGCTGGCAAGCCTAAAAAGTTGTTGCTCGAGCCTGAGCGCAAGACCATCAAGGCCGATGGCAACGACCTGGCCTATGTCACCGTGAGCCTCGTGGACAAGAACGGTACCCTGTGCCCTGATGCCGCCAACCGTTTGCAATTCAGCGTGACAGGTGCTGGTACATACAAGGCCGCCTGCAACGGCGATGCCACCTCACTGGAGCCGTTCACCCAGCCACAGATGAGCCTTTTCCACGGTCAGTTAGTCGTTGTCTGCCAGGCTGGTAAAAATCCTGGCGTGATGACCCTCACCGTCACCGACCCCGCCACAGGCCTCAAATCCACCCTCAACATCCCCGTCAAGTAGATAGTGGACGTCTATCTTTTCAATCCGGAGCATGACTTGGCGCTGGCACATGGGGCGCACAACTACACGGCACCTCCCTTTGCACGCAAGTTTCGCCATGACCTGCGGTTGCTGCCTGCGTGGGTAGCGCCCGCAGGCTCCTATATCGCCATCCCCGACGATTGCTCGGTCGAAGGGGACCTCCAGTGGCTCCACGACCATCATCTTGACATCACCCCGGTCCCTATCAGCCAGATCCCGGATTTCGGCGATTGCAGCATCCATCCTTGGGGATGGGATGCCACCCTTCGGCACCAGTTAGTGCAAGCGGGCGTTTCACCCGACTGTCTGCCCTCCGATGAACAACTGGATTGGATACGCCGCCTGTCACATCGCCGCATCAGCATTGCGATCCATCAAGCCCTGGGAAACGCGTTTTCGACTTGTCCTGTGGAGTTGAGCACCGTCGACGAGGTAACCTCATTCATGCTCCATCATCCTGGTTGTTACCTGAAGATGCCCTGGTCGGGTAGTGGCAAGGGCATCTACCGTGTCATTGACCCTCAGGGCGATAACCATGTGCCTCGATGGATCGACGGCGCGCTGAAGCGTCAAGGTTCTTTGTTGTGTGAGGTGGGATTGGATAAGGTGCAGGATTTTGCCATCGAGTGCAACTGCCGTGATGGCCATACCATGTTGATAGGCTATTCGCTGTTTGACAGCGACTTCCATAGCCAGTTCGGGTCGGGTAGAGTAGCCCCTATGGATGAATTACACGTGATGCTGCTACGCCTATATCCCGGTCTTGACCCCGTGATCGCACAAGTCCTTATGACCATAGATGACCTGATTGCTCCGCACTATAATGGATACTTGGGTGTCGATATGATGCTTTATCGCGATAGTGATGGCAACATGGCCTTAAATCCCTGTGTCGAAATCAACCTGCGCATGACCATGGGTATGGTTACTGCCGCCATGGGCAGCCATCACGGCCTGCGTGGCAGGTTTACGATCACAGCCAGCGAGTCGGGCTATGATGTGAAACTGAAATAATACCCTTCATGAATGTGGCTTAGCGACTTTGCGGCTTGGTGCGTGCACCCTTGTTGTCGATGTAGTAAGCGTAATATTCATCATAGGTGATATCCTCGTCGTGAACACGCTTGGCAACTTCTTTCCCGACATAGCGCAGATGCCATGGCTCGTAGGCGAAACCAAAGATGAGGGATTGCCTCTTGGGATAGCGCAGGATGAAGCCGTATTCATGGCAATGTTCACGCATCCACACGCCTTCCTCCGACTTATCAAATGGCCACCTCATGGGATGCTCCCTCGATGTGACGTCGATGGCTAAGCCTGCCTGGTGTTCGCTGCTTCCTGCGCGGGCAGCATATCCCTTGGGATTGCGCTTGTAAGTCCCTATCTGCTGTTGATAGGAGCGGTAGGCCGAGTTGACCATCAGTTGGGCATCGGTCTGCTGCTTGCAAGCCTCCTGCAATGCCATGAACGCATTAACCACGGCAGGCTGAGCCTTTTGCTCCCCATAGCAATACTTCATGCTGAACCTCGTCAGACTGTCTGGCTTATAGTTCTCTTCCAGGTAATGGCGGCCATTGACCAGCATCAGTTGGCCCTTGCTGGTGTCGCAGGGCGTGGCACTTGATTCCCAATCCCGGTCATATCCCACATTGACCAGGGCGACGATGACATCGAGCGGGGCGCCCGTCGTGTCAGCCTCGTGGAAATTGAGATATCTGACAAAATTGTCGGCGATGAAATAGCGGGCTTGAATCACGGGCATGGCTATCGTGTCGTATTCGCCACGGGCAATAAACGTGTCGGTCTCGGCTTTGCTCAGCACCGATACGAGTGTCCGGGCGTCTTCGATAGGGTAACCCAATCGGTAGATACGGCACTCGTCGCTATGGTAATAGGCGATGCCTTGGCAACTCTTGACCATGACCAGTACCACAAACATTGCGGCAATAGCGACGGGCACCGTCATCCAGCGGTGGTCTCGGTCGCTATACTGGACAATTAGTCGTTTGGCTTTTTCTGGACTCAGCATGGAGATTATCGGTTGGCGCGTTTGGCCATTTCAAATAACTCCAGGGGCAAGTGGCAGTAGCCGTCGGGATTCTTGTCGAGGTAGTCCTGATGGTACTGCTCGGCTGTGTAGAAGTTTGTCAGCGGCAGCAGTTCCACGGCCAAGCGCAGGCGCACTTGGGCCTGCACGCGGGCATACACGGCCTTGAGCGTCGGCACATCGGCATCGTCGGTGTAGTAGATGCCCGTGCGGTACTGCGTGCCCTTGTCATGACCCTGCTGGTTCACACTGGTCGGGTCGATGGCCTTAAAGTACATCTCGGTGAGAAATTCCAGCGAGATCACCTCGGGGTCATAGGTGATATGCACCGTCTCGGCAAAGCCTGTTTTGTCGGTGCACACGTCCTGATAGGTCGGATTCTCGGTGTGACCGTTGGCATAGCCCACCTCGGTTGCGACAACTCCATTCACAAGTTTGAAGTAATGCTCTGTTCCCCAAAAGCATCCTCCTGCAAAATAGATCTCCTTCATAGATTTACTTCATTTTTCTTGACAAAGATACATCATTTTTCTCAACTCTCGGCCATTCGCCAGTCGGTAATGCCACTAATAGCGGAAATGCTTAAACTTTCTTGTCTATTTCGAGTCTTAACTGTAACTTTGCATGAAAAATGAAACGAGTGGTGATTATCGGATCGGGTAATGTGGCGACAAGCCTGGCGCATGGTTTGGCGGCACGTTGCCGTGTGGTGCAGATCTATAGCCGTCAGGCTGCTCACGCCAGGGCGCTTGCCGATGCTGTGGGCTGTGCTGCCGCTACGGACAATCTGAATGACCTGATTCCCGATGCCGATGTCTATATTATCGCAGTCAGTGACGATGCCATCTCACAGATCGTTGCCGCTGTCCCCGACAATGGCGCCCTGTGGGTGCACACGTCGGGCAGTAAGCCCATCGACTTGTTTGCTGGCCATCGACGTCGTTACGGCGTGTTATGGCCCATGCAGTCCTTCTCGCGAGAAATGGTGGTCCCACTCGATGATGTCCACTTCTTTGCCGAGGCTGGCGATCAGGATACGTGGCCCGACCTTTTGGCGCTAGGACAACTGCTGTCGGCACATGTCACTGCCGCTGGCAGTGAGCAGCGGCGATGGTTGCACATCGCTTCGGTGTTTGCCTGCAACTTTGCCAACCACATGTGGACCTTGGCCGATGAGGTGCTAACGGCACAGAATCTTCCCTTTGAGGCGATGTTGCCGCTCATCCGCACCACCATCGACAAACTCGACCGCCTCTCGCCGGCACAATCCCAGACGGGACCTGCAATTCGCCACGACACTCAGGTCATCGAGCGACACCTTCAGATGCTTGACGGTGACGCTCGGGAAATCTATCGCCAGATTTCCCAATCAATTATCAATCGTAATCCGCTTGACAATCATGCTCAATAATCTTGAAAAATATGATGTGGTGCTGGGCAGCAACTCCCCTCGGCGCCGCGAGTTGCTCAACGACATGGGGGTGAAGTTCCGTGTCGAGGACATCAAGGGCATTGACGAGTCCTATCCTGCCAGCCTGCCTGTCGAGGAAATACCAGTCTTTCTGGCTCGTGTCAAGGCGCAAGGGCACCCCTTGAGCGCCAACGAACTGCTCATCACGGCCGACACCGTTGTGGTGCTCGACGAGGCCGTATTGGGCAAGCCTTTGGGTAATGAGGATGCACACCGCATGCTCCGTGCCCTCTCGGGTCGTGCCCACAGGGTTATCAGCGGCGTGTGTGTCACCACAGCCAATCGCACCGAGTCGTTTTCCGACACGAGTGTCGTCCACTTTGCCGAACTCACCGACGAGGAGATCGACTACTATATCGAGCATTACAGGCCGCTAGACAAGGCTGGTGCCTATGGCATCCAAGAGTGGATCGGCAACATCGGCATTTCAGGCATCAATGGTGACTTCTACAACGTGATGGGCTTGCCTACCCGCAAGTTGTATCAGGTGTTGAAATCTTTTTAAACATCGATCATGACCACGAAGCATTACTTCAGATATATCGCATTGATGGTGCTCTGTGTGGCGTCCTTGCAATCTTGGGCGCAGACGGCTCAGCGCGACACAGTCTTCTTTTATAAGACGTGGCGGCAGATGCTTTATCAGACGCCCGAGGCCTTGATTCAAAACCCTATGGTCGATATGTTCTCGCCCTATGAGTATGACATTTACTCCAGCATCGATGACGTCGACAAGCGCATTGCCAACGACTTTGTCGCCGCTACGCTTGGGGACAGCATCTGGCTGGTCAACACCAACTATCTGAAGCAGTACTTCAAGGGTGATGCTAAGAAGTTGAGAGGTTATGTCCCGATATATTTCAACGAGAAGGTAGCCTTCATAACCTATGGCTTCGAGCGAGAGTGGTCGGTATCGGTAACGGACTATCTGTTTGGCCAAAAAGACTTTGATGGCTCAACCGAAGTCTATCCAAGCCTATATTATATCGATTTTATTAATCGCAAGGTCAGGAAGGTCGACCACATGGTACTCAGCGAGTTGCTTGAGGATTACCACGATCTGCAAGTGCGCTTCGAGGGTATGAAGGACTATAAGAAACCCTATATAATCACCGACTTCTTCTTCCAGTTCATCGATCGGGCGACAGAAGACTTTATGCGGCCTAATATTCTTGATTTAATTAATTGATTACCAACAATATAATAGAACTATGAATATAAAGAAAAGAATGCGACTTCTGACTCTATTGGCGGTGGCCATGTTTTCGATACAGGCCGCCAGCGCCATTGAGGTCCCACATGACACCATCTACTTCTACAAGACGTGGAATCAGATGATGAACCTCACGCCGGAAGCACTCATTATCGACCCTTACATCGAAGTGGTTACGCCATATCAGATCATGTTCCTCACCGAGGACGAGGATCTCAACGACGCTATGTTGAGTGACTATGTGGCAGCAACACTCGGCGATAGCATCTGGATGATCAGCAGCGACTACGTCAAGCGGAATTTTTCGGGCGATACCAAGAAACTGAATGGTTATGTCCCATTGTTTTTTAATGAAAAAACCGCTTTTATGATCTATGCCAAATTTGACTATATCGACAGAGTGATTTTCGAGAACGGAAACCCTGTCGACAAAACGCCCGACTTCTATTACATGGACTTCACTCACAATAATGTGATCAAGGTGACGTCATCAGCGCTCAGCGCCTTGCTCGAGGATTACCATGACCTGCAGGTGCGTTACGAGGGCATGAAGGATTACAAGAAGCCCGAGATCATCGAGGATTACTTCTATAAGTACATCGATCGTGTGACTGGCGATTTCATGAAGCCATATATCTTGGACCTCGTGGCTGACGATGTCTCGATTGAGTGACTCGCTTATAGCCTGATCTGTGAAGTGATATGGTGATGAAACATTGCCTGCGGATAGCGATACTTGCATTAGTCGCGATGGCATCGATTCAAGTGATGGCCAGAGAGACCGGCAAGACCAACTATAACGACACGGTCTATTTCTATGACTCCTGGGAGCGGATGTTGCTCGACAAGCCTGTAGCGGTATTTGTCAACCCATCGATCGAAGTCACTCCTCCCTATGGTTATGAGTATCGCTTTGAGATGAACAATGAGAACCTCAACGACCAGATCAAGGGTCGCTTTATCGCCGCACGCTTGGGTGGCATGTGGCTTCTGAGCAGTAATTACTTGAGGCGCGCTTTCAAGTGGAAAGCAAGTTCTCGTAATTGCTATGTGCATCTCTACTTCAACGACAAGGTGGCCTATGTCGACTACCTGCAGGTAGGATATAACGGGGAGGTGGATGACTTTTTCTATATCGACTTCCTCAAGCGCCGATTGCTGAAACTCTCTCCGGCTCTGTTGACCAAGTTGTTTGACCAGTGGTTGTACTCTGATTTGCAGATGCGCTATCAGGGGTTGAAGAATCGCAAGAGCCGAGATGTGGTGGTGGACTTCTTCTTTGATTTTATCGATCGGGCCACTGCCGATGAGAATTTCCCCTATATCACCGATACAGAGGAACAATTGTTGTTCAGAGCAACCCAGTAATATTTATTTGACTAACAAATGATGAGAATGAAGACTAGACCATATACTACGCTTTTGATCCTGATGGCAGGAATGTTGCTCTTTGGATCCTGTTTCAGGAGTGGTACGGCAGGCAGTATCGCATTAGGCTCTCAGGATTCGGTGATCCAATCCGCTAGCCTGCTCTCGATGCAGCGCGCTCCAGGTTACACGCTGGTTACCGTGGGCGATCCCTGGAAGGGTGGGGTCCTGCACCGATACGTGCTGGTACCGCGTGACTCTGTGTTGCCCCATGACTTGCCTCAGGGAACCCTGGTGCGAACACCTATTGCCAGAGCGTTGGTATATTCCTCGGTACACACGAGCCTGATGAACGAACTTGGAGCCATCGCTGCGGTGCGGGGAGTGGTCGATAAGCAGTACTTCAACGACTCGACCATTGCGGCTGGTCTTGCCGACGGCTCGATTGCCGATTGCGGCAACTCGATGAACCCCACCGTGGAGAAGGTGATCGACATGCAGCCCGACGCCATCCTGCTATCACCCTATCAGGATGCCAGTTACGGCCAGATTGCCACGTTAGATATACCCATCATCGAGTGTGCCGACTATTTGGAATATGACCCGCTGGGCAGGGCCGAGTGGATGAAGTTCTATGGCGAGTTGGTCGGGGAGCGCGAGCGTGCCGACAGCCTGTATGATGCTGTGGTCGAGGCTTACAACCGGATCAAGCAGCAAGCCGCCGACGCTGCGACGCATCCCACTGTCGTGACCGAGATGGTCATCAGCGGCATCTGGAATGTGCCTGGTGGCAAAAGTTATATGGCGCGTATCCTGAGTGATGCGGGCGCTCGATACCTGTGGGCCGACGACGACAATACGGGTTCATTGGCTCTGGATTTCAATCAGGTGCTTGCCGTTGCCCAGAATGCTGACTTCTGGTTCATCAAGTGGACCAACATCAATTCCCTTAACGACCTGCAAGGCGCTTATGATCTGAACAAGGAGATGCTCGCTTTCAAGAACAAGCGCGTCTATGTGTGCGACACCGACCGCACTCGGTTCTTTGACCGCATACCGTTCCATCCCGAGGTGCTGCTCCAGGAGTTTGCGGCCATTATGCATCCTGAACTCTTCCCCGATTTCACCAACCAGATGTACCATCACATTGACTGACACTCCGATGACATATCGCCGTTATGCCGTTACGATTGTGGCGTTGACCATGTTGCTGCTGCTTTTGGCGCTGGCTTGCCTCGTGTTTGGATCGGTAGAGATTCCGGTGGACAAGATCGTGGACATCTTGTCAGGCAAGGGTAGCGGCAATCGCGCTTGGGACATCATCATCCTGCAATCGCGCGTTCCCATGATCGCTACCGCTGCGCTGGCGGGTGCTGCACTCTCGATTTCGGGTCTGCTCTTGCAGACCACTTTCAACAATCCCCTTGCGGGACCGTCGATACTGGGCGTGTCGTCGGGTGCCGGATTGGGTGTTGCCATCGTCATCTTGGCTTTGGGTGGATCGCTCGGTGGTATGCTGGGCGAGGGTGTTGGCAGCCACATGGCCATTTTGGTAGGGGCCTTGCTAGGCGCGGGTGTGGTGCTGGTGGTACTGATCGCTTTCTCCGCAATCGTGCGCAGCAACACCATGCTGCTCATCATCGGCATCCTGGTCAGTTACCTCACCTCAAGCGTTGTGCAACTGCTCAACTCGGTGGCTACCGAGGAGGGTGTCCACAACTATGTCTCTTGGGGATTTGGCAATTTCTCGGGCGTGAGTGTGGCGCAGATGCCTGTCTTTGCGGGCATCATCATACTGGCGCTTATCGCCTCAGCGCTCATGGTCAAGCCCTTGAACGCCATGTTGCTCGGAACGCGATATGCGCGTAATCTGGGCATCAATGTGGCGATGACGCGCAACATACTGCTGCTCATCACGGGAACGCTTACTGCGGTGGTGACCGCCTATTGCGGACCCATCGGCTTCATCGGACTCGTAGTGCCGCATATCGCTCGCATGTCGTTGGGCACAAGCAACCATAGCCGTCTTGTTCCCGCCACGATCTTGGCTGGTGCCGACATCGCGCTACTGTGTGCGGTAGCCAGTGTGAGCAGTCCCCACGGCATCATTCCCATCAATGCCATCACGCCCATCATAGGTGTACCCATCATTCTGTATATTATACTTAATCGACGTCGCATCCAATATTTCAACTGATGAACAACGATAACACCATATTTTCGACACATGACCTCGCGGTAGGCTACCGCAATGGAAAGGCTACCGTGACCTTGCTTCAAGGTCTGAATCTCAAACTCGAGCAGGGCAAACTTGTCGCACTGCTTGGACAGAACGGTGCTGGCAAATCCACTCTGCTCAGAGCGCTCACGTGTGACGAACGACCGTTGCAGGGCTCTATCGAGGTGCAGGGCAAGGACCTGCTGACCATGAGCCAGAAAGAGCGATCACGCACCATCGGATTGGTATCGACCGAGCGTATCCAGGCGGGCGCCCTCACGGTGACCGAACTGGTGGGACTGGGACGCCAGCCCCACACCGGGTTTCTGGGCCGCATCGACGATGAGGACCGTCAGATCATACATCAGGCTATGGTCGATGCCGGCATTGATGCCAAGGCGGGCGAGTATATCGCCTCTCTCAGTGATGGTGAACGCCAAAAGGCCATGATCGCCAAAGCCCTTGCACAGCAGACTCCCATCATTATCCTCGATGAGCCGACGGCTTTTCTGGATGTGGCCAGCCGCATCGAGACGATGCGACTGCTGCAGACGCTTGCCCACGAGCGTGGCAAGGCTGTGCTGCTCTCCAGCCACGACATTTCTCAGTCGCTGATGCTGGCCGACGAACTATGGCTCATTACCACCGACCGTCAGGTTTTGACAGGAAAAACCTCCGATTTGGTCGCTGCAGGTGCCATGGAGCGCCTCTTTAACAACAAGTCGATACACTTTAATAATCAGATACTTGACTATTCGTTCTGATTACAAATTGGTCTAAAAATTTGGTCGTTTCAATTATTTAACCTACCTTTGCCAAATACAAACCAATTACTAACAACTTATGCTAAGACGATTTTTTTTAGCGCTTGCTGTTGTGATTGCTGTGTCTGCCGTGGGGCAGGATTATAAATTGCATGCGACCAAATATCACCCAGGACAAGGTGGTGCTGGTTGGGTTACAGCAAGCGGAGACCGAATCAATTATGATAAGTTGAAAAACTATCAGATTCGATGGGTCGCTCTTTCGCATGACATGTTTAACCAACATGGATTCAAAATGGGCGACGTGATTATTGTGGAGAGTGAGACCAATCCCTCTATCAACGGCGAGTGGGTCGTTAAGGATAAGATGGGTAAGCGCTTGCGCAAGCGCATCGATTTTCTCACTCCGCGGGGTGACAAGTACAATTTCCGCAACGGTGCAGTCACCATTCGCAAAAAGAAGTAAACACATCACAGGGATCATTCCCAGTGAGATATCTAGCAGAAAAGTTAAGGACGAGGCTGTATCAGCAGTCTCGTCCTTATCTAATATAAAAATACCACAGTTAAAAAATCGTTCTTATTCGGTGATGGGGAATGCCGCCTTGTGCTTGTTCAGCGCTTTCAAGGCTGCTTGTACCGTCTTGTCGTTGCGGTTCACAATCGGATAATACGCCTGGTTGCCAAACGCGTTGCGAGCAATCAAGGCCTTGATCACGGTCACGAGCATGTCGCGTGATAGATTGATGTAGTACCACCTGGGTGCTACGCCGTTGCGCGATGCATAGTCGGCAAAGTCCTTGAGCAGTGCGTCGTCGCTGGGGGCCGTGCGCAGAAATTGGTTGTAATCGCTCATCTTGTTCAGCGACGCGCGGTTGCTGTTGCAGTAGGCAAATGCATAGCGCTGGGGCAGGCCTGCATTCATCACTTCGATATAGTAGTTGGTGATGCCGCTTGTGTCGCGTGACACAAAGATGTCCGGAACGATGCCTCCTCCGCCATACACGGTGCGACCGTGCAGGGTGGTGAACGTTTGGCTCTTGTCCACCTTCATGCTGTCGCGGCTATACATCTCACCGTTCAGGTAGCGGTCATACACCTCTTTCTCATAGTCGAGCAGGCCGCCCTTCTTATAGTCCTTCTGGATGCATCGCCCGCTGGGTGTGTAGTATCTTGCCGTGGTCAAGCGGATAGCACTGCTGTCGGGCAGGATGAACTCCTTCTGCACCAAGCCCTTGCCAAACGAGCGGTTGCCCACAATCAAGCCTCGGTCGTTATCCTGTAAGGCTCCGGCAAAGATCTCGCTCGCACTGGCGCTGTACTCATCGATGAGCACAACCACCTCTGCATCCTGGAATGAGCCGTTGCCGTCGCTCCACACCTCGCTATCGTCGCGTTTGTAGCGGCCCTTGGTATAGACGATGGGCTGGTCGGCTGGCAGAAACTCATTCACCATCAGCACGGCCATCTCCATAAAACCACCGCCGTTGTTGCGCAGGTCAATCATGTATCGCTTGGCTCCTTCGTCTTTCAGGGACGACATGGCCGTGATGAACTCGTCATAAGTGTGACGACCAAATTGGTTCACCTTGACATAGCCGGTGTTCTTGTCGATCATATAGTAGGTGTCGACAGTGTTGACGGGGATGTCGCCTCGAGTGATGGTAAACGTCAGCACCTTGCTGCTGTTTTGGCGCAGGATGCCGAGTTTCACCTTCGAGCCCTTCGCGCCACGCAGGCGTTTCATCACGTCTCCGTTGGTGATCTTCTTGCCGGCGACAGTCGAGTCGTTGATGCTCACGATGCGGTCGCCGTTCATGATGCCAACCTTCTCGCTCGGGCCGCCAGGGATGACCTCGATGACGTCGATGGTATCATTCATCAGCATAAACGAAATTCCGATGCCGCTGAACGAGCCGTTCAATTCATCGGTAGCAGCCTGCAGGTCCTCGGCGCTGAAGTAGGTCGTGTGAGGATCCAGATTGCTCAAAATCTCGGGTATACTCATCTCGATGAGGTCCTTGAGGTTGGTCGTGTCCACATAGTCCTGGGCAATCAAGTTCAGAATCGCATTCAGTTTCCGGTCATTGTCGGCAACGGGCTTGCCCGACTGGAAGCGGGAACCTATGATGATGCCCACCACCACGGCCGCGGCAATGGCGAGGGGTAACCAGATGGGTTGACGTGCAGACTTCTGTTTCATGTCAATGGGAAATCGCTGACTGATCAATTAGTGACTCTGGGTTGCTAAATACTTTTCCACTGTCTGATAATGGCGCTCGCTGTTCTCGCTTGTGAGTGTGATGGAGCGGTACTCGCCATCGCGATGCCACAGGTGGACGACCTCGATGCCGGCCCGGCACAGCAGGTCTACACCATCGTGCATGCGGTAATACTCGCCAAACACCACGCGCGTGATGCCAGCCTGGATGATGAGTTTACTGCATTCCATACACGGCGAGGTGGTGATGTAGAGCGTCGCTCCGTCGCTGCTGTTGTTGCTCCGGGCCACCTTGGTAATGGCATTGGCTTCGGCATGCAGAACATAGGGCTTGGTATGGTCGTCTTCCTCACACACGTTCTCAAAACCTGCAGGTGTGCCATTATAGCCGTCGCTGATAATCATTTTGTCCTTGACTAGAAGCGCTCCCACCTGCCGGCGACGGCAATAGGAATTTTCGGCCCAGATCTGCGTCATGCGCAGGTATCTGGAGTCCAGTAGCATCTGTTTTTGTTCGCGAGTGTCCATTAATCTGTGTTTAATCTGCAAAATTAATGTTTTTTTTCCCTGCATAATCATTTACACTACTTTTTCTCATATAAAAAGTGATTTTTTTCGCATTTCGTTCTTGTCGACCGCCTGTATCGGCTAGTGGATTGTAAAAAATAGATAATATGGGCACCGTTTTTGTTAAATCTTTTAAACGTATGCAACAATACGCCCTTTTCTGCGTCTAATTAACATCGTAGCAAAACTGAGTTTAAATCATACAATAATATAGTGTACACTTAAATTGATTTGAAGTTAATATATGAGAAGAAATCTGTTTATGATGACCGCGCTGGCTGGTCTGATGCTCGTGAGCAGTTGTGCCAGCAAGAAGGATCTGGAAGATTGCCGTCAAAACAACCTCAAGTTGCTCGAGAGCGGCAAGGAGATGATGATCAACTATCAGCAGACCAAGGAGCAGTTGGCCGCTGCCAATGCTCGTGTGACTTCGCTTGAGGAACAACTCGCACAAGCCAAGGACGATTACAAGTCGCTGCAGAAATCGCTCGACAAGAGTCTGGTGAACTCTACCCAGAGCAACGTCTCGATCGAGAAACTGGTCGACCAGATCAACGAGAGCAACCAGTATATCCGCCACTTGACCGACTTGAAGTCCAAGAGCGACTCTCTCAATATGGCACTGACCAACAAGTTGACCCGTTCGCTCTCCAAGGAGGAACTCAAGGATGTCGATGTGCAGGTGCTCAAGGGTGTGGTTTACATCTCGCTGGCCGACAACATGCTCTACAAGAGCGGTTCCTATGAGATCAACGACCGTGCTGCCGAGACGCTTTCCAAGATTGCCAAAATTATCAACGACTACGAGGACTACGACGTGCTCATCGAGGGCAATACCGACAATGTGCCCATCAGCCGAGAGAACATCCGCAACAACTGGGACCTCTCCTGCCTGCGCGCTTCGTCAGTCGTCCAAGCCTTGCAGAACAACTACGGCGTGAATCCCAAGCGTCTGACTGCGGGCGGACGCGGCGAGTACAATCCTCTGGCAACTAACGACACCGCTGTGGGTAAGCAGCGCAACCGACGCACCCAGATTATCATCACACCCAAACTCGAAGAGTTCCTCGAACTCATCGACGACGCCCCCGAGGATTAAAATCACATAAGATTCTGTATTATTATAGTTGGCATCTGCATCCCTTTGGTTAGAAGGCACGTAGATGCCAACATCGTCTCCACCCCAAAAAAAGCAAGTCCTTGACTCGGCGTCAAGGGCTTGTTTTAACTAATTAACCTTCTAATACCATTAACATAAACCTTAATCTGTTGAAAACTGCCCAGTCTCACGACTCTCATGTTTTCTACATCTTAAAAACTAATACCATGAAAACCATTGCAAATATAAAGCCAATAGTTTTTTGCTACCTAATTTTTAAGCAAAAAAATGCGCCTAATTAACACAATTTAGCAGAAAATGCCGAAAAATCATCGAAATAACATAAAAATACATTCAAATATTACTAAATGAAAGCATAAATTGTTCTCTATAATCGCTTGCTGACAAACTCCTGCTACTATGGCAAAAAAACTGAACTATCAGAACAATCAGATAATTCAGTTTTTTTATAACAGTCAGAGTCGTGCTAGGCCGACTTGTATCGTGATCAAATTACTTGGCGTCGGCGGGTGTGTCGGTGGGTGTGAAGGCATTCCACCCTTGGGCGCGGATTTCCAGTTCCTGGTCATCGCGTGTCACCATATAGGCTCCCAGTTCAGGCTTGGTGATGCGACCGATCAGGCGGGCAGTCTTCATGCGAGCCACCTTGTCATGATCAGCCAGGGGAACGGTGAACAGCAGTTCGTAGTCTTCACCGCCATTCATGGCTGCGGTGACGAGATTCATGTTCAGTTCCTCTGCCATCAGAGCCGTCTGGTAGTCGATGGGAATCCTGTCCTCATACACGCGGCAACCCACGCCCGAGTCTTTGCAGATATGGAGCAGTTCGCTCGACAAGCCGTCACTGACATCCATCATGGCTGTGGGGCGGATGCCCAGTTCTCGCATCTCGGCAATGACGTCGCGGCGCGCTTCGGGCTTGAGTTGACGCTCGATGATGTATTCCTTGCCCGAGAAGTCGGGTTCAAAGTTTTTGTCCTTGACGCCGGCGCTCACGCGGCGCTCACGCTCCAGCAGTTGCAGGCCCATGTAGGCCGCACCCAGATTACCGCTCACGCAGATCAGGTCAGTATCCTTGGCTCCGCTGCGATACACGATGTCGTCCTTGGCCGCGTCGCCCAGGCAGGTCACGCTGATGATCAGTCCCGTGACTGATGCGCTGGTGTCGCCGCCCACCAGGTCCACGCCATACCGCTCGCAGGCGATGCGCATGCCTTCATACAATTGCTCGATATGCTCGACGGTGAAGCGTTTGCTGATGCCCAGCGATACTGTCACTTGGCGAGGCGTGCCGTTCATGGCATACACGTCGCTCAGGTTGACCACAATCGCCTTGTAACCCAAGTGCATGAGTGGGACATAGGTCAGGTCGAAGTGAATGCCTTCAAGCAGCAGGTCGGTGGTGACAAGCGTCTCGCGGTCGCTGCCATAGTTGATTACAGCGCAGTCGTCGCCCACGCCGCGGCGGGTGGACTCGTTGCGCACGGCAAATGTGCGGGTCAGGTGCTCAATCAACCCAAACTCGCCTAAAGTCGAAATCTCGGTTTCCTTCATGATTCCAGTATTCAGTCTGTTGTCGTCTGTCGTCGGTGTTGATCTATGCCGCGACTGTGTCGTGGCCTCAAATTAGTTGTTACAGTTCCTCAAATCGGTTGATCATCTCCTGAACGAGCATCGCCATGATGGGTTGTGCGGCGGCGGCAGCCTTCTGGACTTCCTCGTGTGAGGCGCGCTCGACGATGCCCTCTACGCCCAGGTCGGTGATGACCGAGATGCCAAACACCTCCATGTCGCCATGGCGGGCAACGATCACCTCGGGCACGGTGCTCATGCCCACTGCATCGCCTCCGATGCGCCAGAAGTAGCGGTACTCGGCTGGGGTCTCAAAGGTGGGACCTTGAGTGCCCACATACACTCCCTCCATCAGCCGGATGCCTTTTTCCTTAGCGATGTCGCGGGCCATCTGGATCAGACGGGGACTATAGGCATCGACCATGGCTGGGAAGCGCGGCCCCAGTTCGTTGATGTTCTTGCCGTGCAGCGGATGCTCGGGGAAGACGTTGATGTGGTCGGTGATGATCATCAGGTCACCTACCTTGAAGTCGGGATTCATGCCGCCAGAGGCGTTGGACACAAACAGCGTCTTGATGCCGATGGCTTTCATCACGCGCACTGGGAAGGTTACCTCCTGCATCGTGTAGCCCTCATAGTAGTGGAAACGACCCTGCATGGCCATGATGTACTTGCTGCCTAGAGTGCCAAAGATCAGACGACCCTTGTGACCCTCTACGGTCGATACAGGGAAATTAGGTACCTCGCCATAGGGGATTTCTACCTCGATATCAATGTGGTCGACCACTGAACCCAGACCGGTGCCTAGGATGATGGCGGTCTTGGGTAACCTGTTGTTTAAGCGTTGTTTGATAAATTGACTGGTCTCTTCAATCTTCTCCAGCCAGTTGATGTCTTGTGCCATATAGCAGTCCTTTCTTTAGGGTTATTGTTGTGATTGTAAGTTCGATGGGCCGTCACTCGGCATGCTGCTCGTCTATCTTTTCTACCAGACCCTCGATAAAGTTGGGACCTTCCATTTCCAGGAATCCGACCCGCATTGGGATATAGTAGATGGCAGAGCGCATGGTTGGCGGATAGTAAGGATTGTTCAGGATGCGAACGGCATCCTTCTCAGTGGTTATGATAAACTTGCGACGGCCTTCCAGTTGATTGTAGACCTTGAAGATGTCGCCAAAGTCTCGACGGGTAAAAAAGTGGTGGTCGTCGTAGTGCATCACCTTGACGCGTGTCGAGAACTGGCGCAGGTAGCGCACCAGCGGCTTGGGGGTCGCTATGCCGGTCAGACACAGCACGGCATCGTCGTCGCGCAGCCATTGCAGCGATGTGAGTTGCGGAGATTGGATAGGGAAGACCGGAACGGGATCGGCATAGCGGATGTTGCTGAAGTAGAGTTGCTGCGACGGGAACAGATCCAGATTCTTCTTCATCATCCTGATGTCCATTGCTGTCAGGTCGGTGGGGCATTTGGTCACAACCACCATGTCACAGCGCAGCAGGCGCTCCGAGGGCTCGCGCAGCGTGCCCAGTGGCATCAACCTGTCCTCATAGGGCGGGCGGTTATAGTCCACCAGCACGATGTTCACCTTAGGGATCACATAGCGGTGCTGGAAACCGTCGTCGAGCAGGATGAGGTTGATGTTGGGGTCGATGCGCAGCAGTTCGCGGATGCCCTTGCGGCGCTTCTCGCACACGGCCAGCGTGATCAGTCCGCTATATTTGCGGTAGATCTGATAGGGCTCGTCGCCGATGTCGCGAGGCGTCATGTTGTTGCTGGCTAGGATGAATCCTTTGGTCTTGCGCTTGTATCCTCGGCTCAGCACAGCCACATGGTAGCGGCGGTACAGCGCCTCGATGATGTATTCCACATGAGGGGTCTTGCCGGTGCCTCCAACGGTGATGTTTCCCACCGATACGACTGGCACGTCAAACTCCTCCTGCGGCAGAAGACCGATGTTGAACGCTGTGTTACGCAACCACACACCGGCGCCATATACCCATGAGAATGGCGTCAGCAGAGCGTCCATAATCGACTTGCGTTGGTCTTTGTTCAGTATCTTGGAAAGGTCCATTATTGCGGAATTAGACTTAAGACCTTAACGGGTTTGGATGGTTGATACAATGTGGATTATAAACGGATTTCGCCTTCGGGCATCAGACACAGCACTTGGTCGCGACCCATGATGCGCTGCAACTGTTTGTGCCAGTCATAGAGCAGGCCCATCTCGCCTCGCAGGCGGGCCTCATAGCGGCTCACCATGTACTTGTCGAGCATCTCCATCAGTTTATCCGATTGCGTGGGATAGTTCTGGGTCTTGTAGTCCTTGCCCATCTTGGCCTTGTTGGCTACCCATGCCACGGCTTCACGGATGCCGCCGAAGTCATCCACCAGACCGATTTGCTTAGCAGTCATTCCGTCCCACACGCGACCCTCGGCAATCTTCTTGATAGAGTCTTGGGTCACGTGGCGGCCATCGGCGCAACGCTTGGTAAACAGTTCATAACCCTGGTTGACCATGTTCTGCAGGCCAGCGCGTTGGGCAGGTGTCAACTTCAGGCCCATGGCGCCGAGGTCGGCATTCTCGTTGGTCTTGACAGATGCCATGTGGACGCCCAGTTTGTTCTCAATCAGGTCATGAGGGCAGGGAATGACACCAAAGATGCCTATCGAACCTGTGATGGTGGTGCGCTCGGCAAAGATGCGGTCGGCGCAGCACGAGATGTAGTAACCGCCCGATGCGGCATAGTCGCCCATCGACACGGCAACAGGCTTGCCAGAGGCCTTGAAGTCCATCACGGCCTTCCAGATTTGTTCGCTGCCGAAGGCGCTGCCGCCAGGTGAATTTACCCTGAATACCATGCCCTTGACGTTGTCATCCTCCATCAGATCGTGGATGGTTTTGCTCAACTTCTCGCTGTCGATGCCTTCTTCGCCAGCGCTCATCATACCGCCAGCGCCATCAATCTCGCCCACGGCATATACCACTGCGATGTGGTCGCCAACCACGGCATCCTCAAGCGACGAAGCCATGTCGTTGGGACTCACGAAATTCAAGTCCTTGCCTTTTTCCACTTGGGTGCGGGCGCGCAGGATATCGTCCATCTCGGTGCGATACGCCAACTTGTCGATGAGTTTGTATTGGATAACGCGCTGAGGCTCCATCGTTATGATCATGCTGTCGCACAGTGTGTTCAGCGCAGTGCTCTGCAACTTGCGGTCGGCAGCGATGCTGTCGATCATCTCTTTCCAGATAGCACCCAGATAATGCTCCTGTTGCAGACGGTTGGCATCGCTGATGTCCTCAAGCATATAGGGCTCAACGGCACTCTTGAAGGTTCCCACGCGCACCACTTGCATCTCTACACCCACTTTGTCAAGCAGTTTTTTCATGTAGGGGGTCACCGAGGCCAAGCCATGCAGGTCCAATGCACCCACTGGGTTCAGGTAGATGCTGTCGGCAACACTGGCCAGATAGTAGTCCGCCTGGTTGATGCCCTCATGGCCATAGGCGGCTATCCACTTGCCGCTCTTCTTGAACTCCTTGAGGGCGCGGCGCATGGTCTTCAGGGTCGCGGGGGCGGCGCTCACGCCATTGCACTCAATATAGATGCCGTCGATATTCTTATCCGTGGCTGCATTTTCGATAGCCGATACCACCGTGTTCAGTCCCAAGTCTTGAGGCATTCCTTCGCCCTGGAGCAGCGACATCATGTCGATGGGGGCTTGTCCGCCTCGCTCGCTGATGGTCGTCCCTAGGTCAAGTTTCAGGATTGAGTGTTTGCTGACACTGACGGTTTTCTTCTTGCTATTCATGCCCATTGAGCCCATGATTGCAAAACTCATGATCATGGATGCAACCATAAAGAACAGGAACGCCAAAAATGCGCCCACAAATGAGCCACAAACGATAAGGATAAATTTCTTCATCATAGCAGTATAATATTATTTGATTTTGCCTATAACTCGCTTATTTTTAAACCATTGCAAACCCCGTGCCAACTCGTCGGCAACCGGGTATTTTACTCTAACCTACAAAATTAGCGGTTTTTCCCCGACAAACAAGCATTTTTATCCCAAAAATTATCATTCATCGCAAAATATATAATGATGACCTGTTGAGGCATTGGTGTTTTGCATGGCTGCCCGAATGGGTGTCATGTCAAGAAGATGAATCGATGACCAGCGATCGCACCTCACTTCGTCATCCCTTGAGTCGGTAGGATCAGCGAGAGAGGTGCCTTTGGCTTCAGTCGGCAGGCAGGACGTCTTTACGGAAGTGATGATGTGCCCATACGGCAAGACCGATACTGGCGGCAAGGCTTAGCAGTGCCAGCCAGGGTAGGGAACCATCAGCCGGCAGCCCCAAGTTATCACCGTAATCTTCTCCGACAATGCCCTTATTGGCCAGATAACTGAAGATGACAACGGTGCTGTTGTTGAGTGTGTGGGCTATGATGGGGACCCACAGGCTGCGCGTCCACACCAGCAGATAGCCTAACCACACGCCCAGCAGCATGCGTGGCACAAACCCGTAGAATTGCAGATGGAAAGCACTGAACACGATGGCAACGATCCAGACCACGGCATGTGTGTTCAGGCGGCTGTCCTCACAGGTGCGTTGTATGGCTCCGCGAAACAGGATCTCCTCACTCAAGCCCGCCATGAAGCCTACCACAAACACGGTCATCAGCAATGATGGCACAGTATGGATGTTGAGGATGCTCTGTGTGGTTTCGGCTGCACTGTCCTCGGTGGCCTTCATCCACTGCTCCATGCCGCTCATCCACGATGGCAACGTCATGGCTTGATTGACCGAGACTAGCCAATTCATGGCTGGCAGGGAAATCAAGTAGAACAATATGATGATGATCAACGCACTCCACGATGGGGCCCTGTCCAGTCCCATGACATGTAACGGCCTGTAGTAGAATATCAACATCGCCACTAGGCCGGGAACGATAAAGGCCAACACATCCTGCAACGTCAGCATCGTGAGCAGTCCCCCTTTGAACATGAACAGCAATTTGCTGATGACATAAGCGGTAATCAAACCCACTCCCATCAGAAACAAAATCACCAGCAGACGGGTGCCTAATTGAATATTGGTACGTCTTTTCATCAACTTATCTATTTTTTTGTTTGCAAAATTAAACAAAAATTAAAAAATCAGGTCTAATAGACAGAAAACAATAATCATAAAACCTACAAAAATCATGAACAAGACGATTTTAATATTCGGAGCGCTTGTCGCTATGGCTTTTGGGGCGGCAGCCCAGGAGGCTAACGAGGTTGAAATAGTGACCGACGAGAATGTCCGACTCGAGATCATCACTCCAGCACAGCCTGTTCAGGAAACAGAGCAGGATGTAAAGGCACGCGAAAAGAAGATGCGTGAGTTGAAGGATGACGTGGCCTATGCCAAGGCTTCCAATTCCATGAGGCGCGGATATTTTGTGCTCGTTGCCGATAATATCCAGATTGGTGCCACGGGTTACAGGCATTGGGACATCAGCCGCAACTCTAATTTCCTTCTCTATCAGGGCGAGGATGCCATCATACAGTTTGCACTCAACACGGGTTACCCTGGCACTAACGGATTGGGTGGATGGACGGCCAAGGGCAAGATCCGCAATTCTCGCATCAAGTATGACGATAATGGTGATGTGCACATGCATTACCAGGTAGTCAGCGGCTCTGTCAATGCCAATGTGGATATCACCCTGTACCACAATAGCAAGCGTGCGATGGCGGTCATCAGCGGAGGAGCCCTGATTACCATCTATGGCGAGGTGCTTCCTTACCGGGATACCGAGCACCGCTATCCTGCTAAAGAATGACGACAAAATGCATTGAATTTTATAAACGGTAATAGATGATCGCTCCCATCGGGGGAGCAATGGCCGCGCGCCCCGCACAAGTCATCTGATGACGGCGGGGCGCATTTTTTTGTCCATGGTACAGCAGGCGCTCGCAAGAGATTTTACAGCCCCAACCGCTCAAACAGGTCACGTCTGACGATGCGATAGTGTGGGGTGTAGGTGGCACGATATGCTGGCGAGTGGCTGACGGCATAGTTGCCTTGCGAGAGCACCTGCTCGATATACTCCTTGTCTTGTTCATACCGTGGCAGATCCAGGCTCATCGAGTCAATCCGCGCCACAATCTGGTGCCATTGTGTGGCCCAGCACTCCACATCGCGACGGTTATTCTTGTCGTTGGCGCTGCCGATGAAGGCGTTCAGCAGACTCTCCTTGCTGATGATACCTTCCTTGACGGCTCTGAGGCTCACCCTCACATAACGCCCCTCGATGCCGCATGGCTCGTAATACCAGGGCTGCAGGTCGTCGAGGGTGACCTCGGCTAGTTCACGGTCCAGATAGGCACTCACAGTCGCCGTATCGCTCACCAGATGTTCGGCGCCCATGTAGTCTTGAAAACACGATTTATAGATGTCGAGTAACCGTGCTTGCGGATATTGTTCAAGCAGCCTGTTGACAAATTGTTCCACTCCTTGGTCTTGGGCCATGGCACAGCACGCCGTGGCTGCTGTCACGATGATGCTCATTGCTATTTTCGCGAGGGTAGACATGACTGTAGTGTTATTGTCCGATCATTTCCAGAAACTCTTCCTCATCGATGATGTCGATGCCTAGTTTGCGGGCTTTCTCCAATTTGGCAGGTCCCATGTTCTCACCGGCAAGGACAAAACTCGTGGCACTGGAGATGCTGCTCACGTTCTTGCCGCCGTTCTGCTCGATCAGGGCCTTGTACTCCTCGCGCGAGTGCTTGGCAAACACGCCGCTGATTACCACCTTTTTGCCCTCCAGTTTGTCGGATTGTCCAGCGGTTTCTTCCTCACTTAGTGCCATTTGCAGCCCAGCGGCTCGCAATCGCTCAACGATGACGCGGTTACGCTCCTCGGCAAAGAAATCGACTATCGATTGCGCAATCTTGGGGCCGATCTCGGGAATGCCCGCCAGTTGCTCGGCTGGCAGCGACATGAGCGTGTCGATGTCATGGGTGTGACGGGCCAGCACCTTCCCGGTGGTCTCGCCCACAAAGGGAATCGATAAGGCGAAGATGACGCGGGCAAATGGAACCTGACGGCTTGCCTCGATGCCGCGCAAGATGCGCTGGGCACTGCGCTGCTGGAATCGGTCCAGTGCCACCAGTTTCTCTTGCGTGAGGTCATACAGGTCGGCAACATCGTTGACAAGACCGCTCTTGTTCAGTACCACGGCCACCTCCTCGCCAATGCCGTCGATGTCCATCGCATGACGGCCCACAAAGTGCTCGATGCGACCGCAGATCTGAGGGCCGCAGCCCCACTTGTTGGGGCATACCCAAGCGGCTTCACCTTCGATGCGCTTGAGCGGGGTGCCGCACGACGGGCACTCGGTGACAAAGGTTATGGGCTTGCTGCCGTCCAGGCGGCGTTTCTCGTCGACACCGACGATTTTAGGTATGATTTCGCCGCCCTTCTCCACATATAGCATATCTCCCTCGTGGATACCGAGTTGCTCGATGATGTCGGCATTGTGCAGCGACGCACGCTTGACAATGGTGCCGCTCAGCAACACGGGATCAAGATTGGCAACCGGGGTAATCACACCGGTGCGGCCCACCTCAAACGACACATATTGCAGTTGGGTGCACTCGCGCTCAGGCGCAAACTTGTAGGCGATAGCCCAACGCGGCGACTTGGCGGTGGCCCCCAGATTCAGTTGTTGTCGCAGCGAGTTGATCTTAAACACCAACCCGTCGGTGGCAACGGGCAACTTTTTGCGTTCCACATCCCAGTGGCTGATAAAGTCCTTGACCGCGTCGATACTCGGCAGGATGGACAATTCGCCGGTCTTGAAGCCCCATCGCTTTAGCGCCATGATGCTATCATAGTGTGTCTCGAAGGGTAGGTTATCTCCTAGCAAGAAGTAGAACACAGCGTCCAGGCCACGGCGTGACACTTCTGCGCTGTTCTGTAGTTTGAGCGTGCCCGCCGCAGCGTTTCGCGGGTTGGCGAACAAGGGCTCCTCGTTGAACTGGCGTTCCTCGTTCAGTTTCTCGAAATTCTTCCAGGGCAACAGGATCTCGCCCCTCACTTCAAACTTTTCAGGCAAGTCTTCCATCCCCGTGATCTCCAGGGGCACTGTCTTGATGGTGATGACGTTGGCTGTCACATCATCGCCTTGCACTCCGTCGCCTCGTGTCACAGCCCGCACCAGGCGGCCATGTTCATAAGTGACCGAGATGGATGTGCCGTCATACTTCATTTCTCCCACAATCTCGCTCGACTCGCCGCCCAAGCCCTCCTGGGCGCGGCGCAGAAAGTCTTGCACCTCTTCGATGTTGTAACTGTTCGATAGTGACATCATCGGACGCTCGTGGCGCACTTGGGTAAAGCCCTTGCTGATGTCGCTGCCCACGCGCTGCGTGGGAGACAGGGGGTCTTGATACTGGGGGTAATCGCGCTCCAAATCCTGTAACTCGCGCAGCAGGGCGTCAAACTCCTGGTCGCTCACCGTGGGCGCGTTCAGTACATAGTAGTTATGGTTATGGCGGTTGATAATCTCGCGTAATTCCTTAATTCGCTGCTCAAATAGGTCCATGCTCTTACTGCTTTTTTGTGATTTTGATGCGCTAAAGTAATGTTTTTTTTCCAAAGGTAAGCAACCCTGTTCCTTTTTTCTTATATTTGCACCTGATATTCACGTAGCAAATTTTAAGTGTTTCTATGAGAAAGATTGTAAGATACTTCTTGTTGATTGTTGTGGCAGCAGTGCTTGCATGCACCACGGCTGGATGTTTCAGGACTGACCTGATGTTTGAGGATGGTGACTTCGACGGGGTGGAATTTTCTGACTATGACCTCATGCACAATGCTGAACTTGAGATGGATGACGTCGACCGGGAATGATAATTTGCCCTTTAAAAATTATTAATGGAGCAATTTCCGATGATAGTTAACGCGTTAACAATCATTATTTGGTCGATTTGACGTGTTTTGACGATTTTTTAACATTTTGTTAAAGATTATTTTTATATATTTGCAGCCAATTATAAAGTCACGTCTCTTGATTCTATTGTGACCAAGGGGCAATTCAAGAAATTAGATATTATAATATGAATTTATTACAGAGCAAGTTAGCGCGATATGATGAGCCGCAGAAGGCAAAGGCTGCCGGCATCTATCCATACTTTCGCGCCATCTCTAGCGAACAGGACACCGAGGTCATCATGAATGGCAAGAAGGTGCTCATGTTTGGTTCTAACTGCTACTCCGGACTGGTCAATGACGAGCGAATCAAGCAAGCCGCTATCGAGGCCACACAAAAATATGGAACCGGATGCGCCGGTTCGCCTTTTCTCAATGGAACGCTCGACCTTCACAAGGAACTTGAGCGCAAACTCGCTGAATACGAGGGCAAGGAAGATGCGATGATCTATAGCACGGGATTCGGTGTCAACCTCGGCGTGATCTCTACGCTCACCGGGCGAGAAGACTACATCCTGTGGGATGAACAGGACCATGCTTCCATTATCGAGGGTAGGAGATTGTCTTTCTCCAACTCTCTCAAATACAAGCATAACGACATGGCATCGCTCGAGGCTCAACTCAAGAAGTGTGAGCCCGACCGAGTGAAACTCATCGTAACCGATGGCGTCTTCTCGATGGAGGGCGACGTGTGCAAGTTGCCAGATATCGTTGACCTGGCGCACAAATACAATGCCAGCATCATGGTCGACGAGGCTCACGGTATCGGCGTCTTTGGCGAGGGCGGCCGCGGCGTCTGTGACCACTTCGGACTGCGAGACGAGGTAGACCTCATCATGGGCACCTTCTCCAAGTCGTTCGCTTCGCTGGGCGGTTTCATCGCCACCGACAAGATCATCACCAACTACCTCCGGCACCATTCGCGCAGTTACATCTTCACCGCCAGCATCACACCGGCATCGACCGCCGCTGCCATGAAGGCAATCGACATCCTCATCGCCGAGCCTGAGCGACAGGAGCATCTCTGGAACATCACACATGAGGCACTGCAGGGATTCCGCGAGATGGGATTTGAAATCGGTCATACCGAGACACCGATCATTCCCCTCTTTATCCGCGATAACAACAAGACATTCGCGATTACACGCGATTTGTTAAACGAGGGCATCTTTGTCAATCCCGTGGTTTCGCCCGCTGTCGCTCCCAACGACACCCTCATCCGATTCAGCCTCATGGCAACGCACACCCACGAGCAGGTAGCGTTTGCCCTCAACAAGATTCAGAAAGTCTTCCGCTCCTACGGGCTGGTACCCTGATCTAATTCAGTAGACCGATTACTTTATTATATTTATATAATGTGTAGCCAAGGCAGCATCTGCCCTGGCTACATCTGTAATTAGTCCTCGCTCACTAGGCGTGATATCTGCCCTCCCTCCTTATTTTTCGCGCCTTAATTGAAAAAAAAGCCCAAAAACATTTGTGTGATGAAAATGTATTAGTAATTTCGCAACATCAAATTGATAGCAAAACACGATTAAAGATGATTTACAAATTTGTCATAGTTTCTGACGAAGCCGATAACTTTAAGTTACAGATTGCCATCGATTCGACGGCAACCTTTATGCAACTGCGCAATGTCATTCTCGATTCCGCCGGCTACAGCAAGGAGCAGATGGACTCGTTCTACATTTGCGACGACGAGTGGAACAAGGAGAGGGAAGTGACTTGCATGGATATGGGTAGCGACAGCGATGAGGATATCTGGATTATGGATGATACCCAACTCGACGAGTTGCTCGAGGATGAAGGACAGCGCATGAAGTTCGTCTTTGACTATATGACCGAGAGATTCTTCAAGGTCAAACTCAAAGAGGTCGTCCCCGGCAAGAGTCTGCATGACCCCCTCTGTGAGCGCAAGGTTGGCAATCCCCCTGCCGAGAATGTCGACATCACCGACTTCATCACCATCCCCAAGATTCCTGATGCCAGCAACATCGAGGCCATCGACAAGAGCGAGTTCTATGGCGACGAGGAGTATAACGAGGACGAGATTTCCGACTTCGAGGAGATGGACGACCTCGATAGCGATAACTACAAGTTCTAAAGGGTCTGCCCTTCATAATTGCAAGCAGAATTTTGTCTTCTCGGCAAAATCAACTACCTTTGCAAGTCCGAAACGACAATATTGATAATTGATTTGCGTCTGTTATTATGAAGAAATTAGTTCTAGCAATCAGCGCCTGCATGGCCTTGTCAATGTTCTCATGCGTTGGCAACGACAACAAGGTCGACCAGCAAGAGGAAGTGCCTGCCGATACCATCCAGCAGCCCGTCGATAGCATTATCGAGGTGACGGGCGTGGCTGTCGATGGTGCCATGAACAGCGTTTACCTCAAGGTCGGCGAGGACACTATCGAGTTCAGTTATCCCGATCTTGACAGTGATCATCGTGCGTCATGGGCCATCAACGATACCCTGACCGTGCGCTATTACGAGACAGTAAACGGCGACAGCGTTACCGACGTCATTAACCACGCCGACGCTTAAACCTGTGTGACATAAGTGGCTGCGTTGCAGTCGTTTGCGGTAGTGGCTCAGTTGGTAGAGCATTGGCTTCCCAAGCCGAGGGCCGCGGGTTCGAGTCCCGTCTACCGCTCAATCATTTAAAGGCTTGATACACATCGTGTTGATAGCCTTTTTTGTCACTATTGAACATGCCATCTTTTGTGCTCAGCCGAAAATGAGTGGAGGCAAATATGGGCTCACCCGATAAAAGGTGTGGGCGGTGTGGTCGAAGGCCACAGCAAGGCCAGCGGCCTTGAATTGAGGTAACCCCACGGCGCACAGGCCGTAGGCCTCATGTGTGGCGTGGGGAAAGTGGCGACATCAATCAACGGGCCTCGTAGAGGGCCACTCATGTTAGTCAAAAACACCTTTAGTCATTGTGATGGTTTTGTCGTGCGCGATATCAAGTTGTCACGTGACTTGACCTGATTTATATTTTGTTAGTATTGTAGTGCCAATATCTGGCACTTTGTCGTTCTACCTTTGCAGTGTAAAAATCAAAACAAGGAGGAACGACTATGAACAATCATCTCAACAACATCGTGAATCTAGGCGATCAGATCATCGCAACCATCGAGTGCAACGGCCGCCGTCTTGCCAGCGTCAGCGGAGCCGACTTTACCAGTCTGGCTGCTGTTAAGCGTGTCTTGTTGCAACTCGCTGGTTGCTATACCGGGATGGCCGTGCTCACCGTGCGCAACTGCACTCAAGGCTGGCGCGACGTTACGGCAATGGCGACCATGCGCCGGGCGGCCTGCGCACAGTCGACGGTGCCCGCTGCCAGTCCGCGCTTGGGCAGGCAGTACCTGATACCTTGGGCTTCATGGATGCACAGCCATGCCTGCGATTGACACGGATAATCTAGGCGAGGGATAATCTGTATGGTCTGCTTTTCCCATGTCATTGCCCAAAATTATGTGCTGCTCGTTATGCCATGATAAGTAAAATAGTTGTAAATTTGTAATCTCAAAAATAAACACATGCTATGAAAGGAATTATTGGAGCCATTGCCGGCGATGTGATTGGGTCGGCATATGAGTTTAACCCTACGCGTGACTACAACTTCGAGTTGTTCACACCCAAGAGTACCTTCACCGACGATACGGTACTCACCATGGCTAATGCCCTCTGGCTGCTCGAAGATGAGCAGCACACCCATGAGCGCCTAGTCGAAATCATGCTCAACCTGTGTAACCGTTATCAGGACCGTGGATATGGAGGGCGCTTTGCTCGTTGGATTTCTGCTAAAGACCCCCAGCCCTACAACTCATTCGGCAATGGGTCAGCGATGCGTGTGAGCCCTGTGGGCTACTATGCCCAAACGCTCGATGACGCCCTCTCCCTTGCCAAAATCTCATCCGAGGTGACCCACAACCATCCCGAGGGTATCAAGGGGGCCCAGGCCACTGCCGCCGCCATCTTCTTGGCCCGTCAGGGCAAGAGCAAGGCCGATATTAAGGATTATGTGGTTAAGACTTTCGGCTATAACCTCGATCGCACCCTGGAGGAAATCCGTCCCGATTACACCTTCGATGAGACTTGCCAGCGCACAATCCCCGAGGCATTGACATGCTATCTTGAGGGACATGATTATGAGGATGTCGTCCGCTTGGCCGTGAGCCTGGCTGCAGATGCCGACACACTCGCTTGCATCGCGGGCTCAATCTCGTCGGCAACCGAGGATGTGCCTAACGAGATCACTCAATCCGTTATCGCCCTCTTGAGTGAAGAATTTTGTACAACGCTGCTACGCTTCAACGAGCGGGTGGCACAACGTGATAAAGAGACATTATGATGGACATGAACAATGGCATCCTCAAGGTCGTCAAGAGCCTGGCTGCCAAGAAATGCCGCGATGATGAAGGCCTGTTTGTGGCCGAGGGTACCAAGTGCGTGCGCGACACATGGCAGCACTTCAACTGTCGATGGCTCATTGCTAAGCGCTCATGGTATGAGCAGTGTGGCACTGCCGAGCATTACGACAAGATCGTGTTTGCCAACGGTCAGCAGATGGCCCGCATCTCGCAGTTTGACACGCCCAGTGATGTCATTGCCGTATATGAGAAACCTGCCGACGTCATCGACACAGACCGTGTGGCAAAGGGCCTCAATATCGTCCTCGACAACATTCAGGACCCAGGCAACCTGGGCACCATTATCCGTCTGGCCGATTGGTTCGGCGTGCGCGATATCTTTGCCAGCAAGACCACTGTCGACGTCTATAACCACAAGGTGGTTCAAGCCACGATGGGGGCCATTGCAAGGGTCATGGTGCATTATGGCGACCTTGAGGCGCTCTTCGAGCAATATCCTGATTTGCCTGTGTATGGCACTTTCCTCGATGGACAGAACATCTATCAGCGTGATTTGGGTAAGCAGGGATTTGTCATTTTTGGCAATGAGGGGCAAGGCATAAGCGCCAAGGTGGCCAAGCATGTAGATAGCCGCTTGCTCATCCCTAAGGCCAAGACCGCTGGCAGCGAGTCGCTCAATGTCGGTGTCGCTGCTGCCATCACCATCAGTGAGTTTTTCCGTCGTTAACTTCTAACATAAGATAGCCGTGGCCAAGCAACAAGTCAAAACCACCTACTTCTGCAAGAATTGTGGCAACGAGTCACCCAAGTGGCTCGGCAAGTGCCCCGCCTGTGGGGAGTGGAATACCTACGTCGAGGAGCCCAAGGCTCCCAAATCTGCTCCTGTGAGATATGCAGTGACAGGCGAGAGTGGGCGCCAAGCAGCCCAACCGGTTAAGATTTCAGAGATACGGGCCGAGGACCAGCCGCGCATCAACCTCCCTAGCGGCGAACTCAATCGAGTGCTTGGCGGTGGACTTGTGCCTGGCAGTATCGTGCTGCTTGGTGGTGAGCCGGGGATTGGCAAGTCCACGCTTGTGTTGCAAAATGTGCTGCGCATTCGGTCGCGGAGAGTGCTTTATGTCTCTGGCGAGGAGAGCCCGCAGCAACTGCGTATGCGTGCCGACCGCATCGCTGGCGGTCGTATGGACTGTGAGTGTTACCTCTTGTGCGAGACATCGCTCGACAACATTTTCGCCAGCATCCGTTCGTTCCAGCCAGGACTGATCATCGTTGATTCCATCCAGACCATTGCCAGTGACCAACTCGAGAGCGCACCAGGCAGTGTGACGCAAGTGCGAGAGTGTGCCGCGGCTTTTCAGCGCTATGCCAAGGAGACATACACACCTGTCATCCTCATCGGACACATCAACAAAGAGGGCAGCATCGCCGGACCCAAAGTCCTTGAACATATTGTGGATGCCGTCATTCAGTTCGAGGGCGACCGCAATTATCTATACCGTATCCTGAGGCCTATCAAGAACCGATTTGGCAACACCAGCGAAATCGGCATTTATGAGATGAAGCAAGACGGCCTGCGTGAGGTGACCAATCCCAGCGAATTACTCTTGAGTGACCGGGATGGTGAGTTGTCGGGTACTGCCATCGGTGTGACAATCGATGGCATGCGTCCTTTCCTCATCGAGGTGCAGGCTCTGGTCAGCACCGCTGCCTATGGCACCGCTCAGCGATCGGTTACGGGGTTTGACCAGCGGCGCATGAACATGTTGCTCGCTGTGCTCGAAAAGCGCCTGGGCTTTAAGTTGGCTCAGAAGGACGTCTTTCTCAATATCGTGGGTGGCATTAAGGTGAGCGATCCTGCGCTGGATTTGGCAGTCATCAGCGCCATCCTGTCATCCAATGTGGACATGGCTATCAACACTGGCGTGTGTTTTGCAGGCGAAGTGGGACTGTCGGGCGAGATACGTCAGGTGACCCGGTGTGAGCAGCGTGTCACCGAGGCGCAGAAACTCGGTTTTGAGACGATTATCATTCCCAAGAACAACCTTAAGGGTGTCAAGCGGGACGGTTGGACGATACGTGTCGTTGAGGTCGCGCGCGTCGAGGACGCATTCCGATACCTCTTCGGCTGATAGTGGTGCCGACCGACAGCCAATGGCCATGATACACGGGCAGGGAATTTCAGAATTCCTTGCCTGGTTTGTTATTGCACTTGCAGTCCTTGCCGCACCCGCACCCGCACCCGCAGTCACCCTTGCCGCGGGTCGTCTTGATCACTCGGCGCAAAACATACAGCAGTGCCACGGCGACGATGCCTAGCACCACGATGGTCTGTATAATACCAGATGTTGTCATTAGATTATATATTATATGTGTAGTCTCTAATTGGATTCATATCAGTCTTGCCACTACTTGGTAGAAGATAAACGACACGATCCATGCCACAGCGGTCGTGTAGAAGATCTCAAACACCATCCACTTGGTGCCTGCCTCGCGGCGAATGGCAGCCAGGGCTGCAATGCACGGGAAATAAAGCAAGATGAACAGCATGAACGAGTAGGCCACGATGGGGTCAAACACGTGCTCGCCGTTAGGTTTGGTAGCCGTCTGCAGTTTTTCCTTGAGTGATGCTGATTCCTCCGTGGCGTCCGACTCGCCTGTGTAGAGTACGCCCATGGTCGAGACAACAATCTCTTTGGCGGCAGCGCCTGTGAGCACGCTCACGCCCATCTGCCAATTGAAGCCCAGCGGAGCCACAATGGGCTCGATGGCCTTGCCCATCTGACCCATGTAGGAGTTCTCGATCTGCTCTTGCGGTGTCTGCCCATCATGGCGGGGGAAGTAGCCCAGGGCCCACACGATAATCGATGCTGCCAGGATGATGGTTGCCATCTTCTGCAAGTATTGCTTGCCTTTGCTCCACATGTGGATGGTGGCATTGCGAGCCGTGGGTTTGCGGTACGGCGGCAGTTCCATCACAAATTGTGTCTTGTCATGTTTCAATATCGTCTTGCTCAGAACGATAGCAGTCAATGCCGCTATCAAGATGCCAATCAGGTAGATGCTCATCAAGATCAGGCCCTGATTGGCCGTGAAGAAGGCCGCAACCAGTAGCAGATAGGCCGGCAGGCGGGCTGAGCACGACATGAACGGCACGGTCAGGATGGTCACGATGCGGTCGCGGCGGTTTTCCAGCGTGCGCGTTGCCATGATGGCGGGTACACCGCAGCCAAAGCCGATTAGGTAGGGGATGAACGATTTGCCATGCAGCCCCACGCGGTGCATGACGCGATCCACGATAAACGCCGCACGAGCCATATAGCCACTGTCCTCTAGCAGCGAGATAAAGAAGAACAGGATCAAAATCTGAGGCAGGAACACCAGCACGCCGCCTACGCCACCGATAATGCCGTCCACGATCAGATCCTTGAGGATGCCATCGGGCATGGCCTTGCCGATCCATTCGCCCAGCCAGCCGATGCCGTTCTCGATCCACTCTTGAGGATAGGCTCCCAAGGTAAACGTGGCCTCAAACATCAGCCACATCAGCACCAGCAGGATGGGCAGTGCCAGCCAGCGGTTGGTCAGCAGGCGGTCCATCGAGTATCCGGGTTTTGTGTCCTCGATGGCTCGTTCGGGATTGGGGGTCAATGTCTCAGCCAGGGCTCCTCGCACAAAGCCGTATTTCAAGTCGGTGATGATGCTTGTGATGTCGCTGTTATAGTCGCGTTCTATGCGCTGGCGCATGTCGGCTGCGGCAATTTTGACTTCAAGCCCGTTGGACTGGGAATCAAGCAATTCAATCGCATGCTGGTCATTCTCAATGATTTTCAGCACAGTGTATCGGTCCAGGGTGGGGCACATCTCGCCCAACTGCTTCAGGCTGTCTTCAATCAGCGAGCCATAGTTCACATTATGGTGTTTCGTCTCCTGCTCGCTCTCGTCGATAGTGGCCATCGTGGCTTCAAGCACATCCTTTACGCCATGGCCATTATAGGCTGTCAATGGCACCATGCGCGCCCCAAGCAGGCGACTCAACATCTCGATGTCGAGGCGGTCGCCGCTCTTCTCCAGTTCGTCCCACATGTTCAGTGCCACCACCATCGGGATGTTCATGTCCATCAACTGAGTGGTCAGGTACAGGTTGCGCTCCAGATTGCCGGCATCCACGATATTGAGGATGGCGTCGGGATGATTGTCGCGGATATAGGTGCGCACATACATCTCCTCGGGTGAGTATTCGGTCAGTGAGTATGTGCCCGGCAGGTCCACCAGTTGCACTCTGCGACCTCCGATGCTGAACCAACCCTCCTTGCTGTCGACGGTTACACCTCCATAGTTGCCCACCTTTTCGCGGGCTCCGGTTACGTCGTTAAACAGCGACGTCTTGCCACAGTTCGGGTTGCCGATCAGCACCACGCGCAGCACGTTGTCAGCCATCGGGTCGACCGCGGCCACTTCGGTCTCGACTATGCCCTGATAGGCGTCTTCCATATCGCAGAATTCCGCATCACGGTCGGTCACCTCGACTTGTGCCGCCTCGCTATGGCGCAGCGAGATGTGTGACCCCATTATCATGTACTCGACTGGGTCTCTCAATGGGGCGTTCTTCAGCACGGTTACCTTGGCTCCGCGCACAAAGCCCATTTCCAGCAGTCGCTGGCGAAAGGCTCCGTCACCCATCACCCTCACCACTTGTACTGTCTGTCCCACAGGCTCATGGTCCAGTAAACGTATTGTGTTGTTATTGTTTTCTGTCATTATTTCGTGTCTGTATTATATTCCAAACTGCAAAGGTACGCCATTATATCCACTATCAAAATCACTATTTCTTGCTTTTTTGTGCGATTTTTATCCCCATTTATGGGGATATCGGTCATAATGGACGAGTCGTTACGTTAATAGATGTTAAATATTGTCTGCTGGTTAAACCATTCTGCATTTTGCTAGTCAATATATCGACTTCGATGAAGAACAAAAATGCTTCAAACGAAATAAAACTGACTTTTTTCTTAATAATAAAACACTTCAACAACCCTTGTGTCAAACTGCTGACGAAGCATGACGCGACACAGAACATATAGGTCCCGATCGACCCTCAGCGGTCACGGGACTTTTGTTTTTTTGTGCTCAGCACATGATTGCACTCACCCGAGACTAAGTGGGACAAGGTTGATGATGATAAAGAATCCTGCAGGATGGCGTCATCTACATCTTCAGATAGAAGTCGCCGGTCAAGGCAATATACTCGTCGGTGAAGGTGCCGTCGCTATGTGCGATGGTCAGGGTTTCGTCCCGATAGGGTGACTCGCTGCGCGACAGCAGCCATAGTGTGCGTTTGGGGGCGGCGCCCTCGACAGGAATGACGCGCGACATCGCTCTGATAGGCAGAGCGGCAAATGTGCTGGCTTCGATCACTTCGGCCTCGGCGTCGGTGGGAGTGATCAGCGACAACGATCCTGTGGCTGTGAGCAGCCGTGAGGCTCCATCGATAAGTCCGCCGTAGGTGAGTGAACGGGTATGACGGGCTTGGACCCTGGCATCGCCTGTCGGCAACACGCCATGGGTGAAGTAGGGTGGGTTGGACACGATCAGGTCATATCGCTTCTCGCCGCCCATGCCGTTAAAGTCCTGTAAACTGGCCGTCAGCCGATCGCTCCAGGGCGATTGCTCAAAGTTGAAAATGGCCTCGTCGATGGCGGCCTCGTCGATGTCGATGCCCTCGATGATGGCTTCGCCATTGCGCTGGGCGATCATCAGAGCGATAACGCCGCATCCGGTACCCACATCCAGCACGCGGCTTGCGCCCTCTACGGGGCACCATGCCCCTAGCAGCACACCATCGGTGCCTACCTTCATTGCCGTCCGGTCGTTCAGCACGGCAAACTGCTTAAATCGGAATGTTCTCTCTCGTGACATATCTGTATGCAAAGGTAGCGCATTAATTGCGATTAGGTGATGGTTATGCTTCGTTTTTTACCACACATGGCATGGTTTTTGCACTCATAAGGGGCGGTTGTATTGTTAAAAACAGGTACATTTAGCATTTTTTCACTTTAAAAAATATCGCTTGTATCTTTTTACGTTATAACTTGCAACACTTTTTTAAACACACCTTAAACTTTTGTAAAAAAGTAGGGTCTAAAAGACGTATAGAAAACTTAATATTTAATGAATTTTTAAAACGTAAAGATTATGAAGTACCGTGTATTTGCATTGTTGGGCTTGCTGGCTTTTTCGGCTGGTTCGTTGATACAAGCCCAAGACTATGATGACATCTACTACGATGCGTCAAAGTCAGAGAGCGCTATTAAAGCCAAGGTCGAGCAGCAGAAGCCCAAGACCGTGGCCGTTTATGGTAATGTCCCTGAGAAGTACAAAGTGGCTGCCAAGGACAACTATCGCCTGGAGCGTGACGTCGACGAGTACAATCGTCGCGGCAACTATGAGCCTGATTATGAGGTGGACATCAACGGAGATACCATCTACTTCAACGGCGATTCAATTTATGTCGACGCCTTTTCCAACACCCGTATGATTGAGCGATTCTACAATCCCGATGTCGTGATTCTGAGTGATGACGACGACCTGATCGAACTCTATTACGACGAGTCTCCGACCATCAATCTGATTGTAGGTAACGACTGGAACTATGCCCCCTACGGATGGTCTGCCTCATACTACCCCTGGTATACTGGATGGTATGAGCCTTGGTATGCTAGTTATCATATTCCCTATTGGGGCTATGGCGGCTGGTATTCGCCCTATCGCTATTGGGGATGGGGATGGGATTGGTACTATTCTTACTGGGGATGGCCTCGCAATCCATGGTATTGGCATACCGGCTATTGGGGCTGGGGTCATAACCACTGGGCTTGGGGCGGACACCATGGCGGATGGCGACCTGACAATAATTATGACGGCCGATACTTGGGCCACAACAGCCGTCCTGGTAGCGTGCGTGCCGGATTGGCTGGCAACCGCAATACCAATGGTCGAGTGTCAGCAGGTACGGCCAACCGCAATGGTGGCATCTCAGGTCATGGAGCACCTGCTTCCAACCGTGGCAACATGGGCAACATGGGCTCGCGCAGCCGTTCTGGATATGCTTCATCACGCAGCGGCAACATGGGCTCGCGTGGCAATGGTGGCGTAACTACACGTAACTCAGGATATTCGCCTCGCTCCAGTAGCGGCTCATCCTACGGCAGCGGTTACCGTTCCAGTGGTGGCTCGAGCAGCAGCAGCCGGTCCTATGGCGGATCTCGTTCATCTTCGTCCTCCTACGGCGGCAGTTCGCACAGCAGCGGCTCTTATAGCGGCGGCGGATCGCACAGCAGTGGCGGTAGCCATGGCGGATCGGGTGGCACTTCTGGCGGTGGCGGTCGTCGTCGCTGATTGACCAGACATCCTTGATCTACAACCGTGTTTCAACAAACATTAGTTCAACGACACTAAACTGAATGATTTAGATATGAACAAGAAAGTTTTAGCCCTCATGTTGTGCGGACTTCCTCTGATGATGAACGCACAGGACGCGTTCGACGTCTTGCAGATGTCTCAAACCGAATTGCGTGGTACTTCGCGGTTCCAATCAATGGCAGGTGCGTTCGGCGCACTGGGAGGTGACCTCTCAACATTGACACAGAATCCTGCCGGTATCGGCGTCTATCGCAATTCCGATGTGGGCATCACCATGAGCCTGGACTTCAATAGCACCAAGGCCGGTGTTGACAAACTCAACCAGACCAAGTTCAATGTCAACAATGTCGGATATATCGGTGCCATTCGACTCAATTCCGAGACCGTGCCCAACCTCAATTTTGGCTTCTCCTACAACAGGATCCAGTCCTACAATCGTCACTACTTGGGTGGCGTAGGCGACATCTCCACCTCGATGAGCAATTTCATTGCCGATGAGTTTGTCAATATGGCTGGTATCGACATTGGCGACTTGACCAAGACCGACAGTTTCAATCCCTACTTCGACGGTATGGCTCCTTGGAGCGCGGTTACCATGTATGACATGCCAACCAAGGGCGCAGGCCGGGTGGGTATCATCAATGCCATGCCCGTTACCGATGGTGGGTACATGCTGCAGGGACTTTATGGCCCCGGAACGACTGGCAATGCCTATTATGAGGTCGATGAGAGCGGACATGCCGACGAGTACAACATCGCATTTGGCGGCAATTTTGCCAATAAGTTGTACTGGGGTCTCGATTTCGGTATCCTGGATCTGGATTATAGGAGTTATCAAGCCTATGAGGAGAGTCTGGCCAATCCCTATATCATGCTCGATGACAAAGATCTGATATATACCGACATCGATAACCTCAACACCAATGCCGAGTGGGGACTCTACAACTATCTGCACAGCGAAGGAACTGGTGTCAACTTCAAGTTGGGCTTGATCTGGAAGCCAACTCAGACCTTGCGTATCGGCGCTGCCTTCCACACGCCCACATACTATGACATGCGTGACACCTATTATGTGTCGGCCGCTCTCGAGGGCTATCAGGATGGTAATAAACTCTACAGTGCCGATAAGGGCAGCAATGATGGTTATAACTACTCCAGCACTTATACCCTGTCCACCCCGTGGCGTTTCATGGGTAGCGTGGCTGGTGTGATCGGAACCCAGGGCATTCTAAGTTTCGACTACGAGTATGTTGCCAACCAGACGATGCGTATCGGTGACGACCGGGGGCACAACTACTCTGACGTGACCTATAACGTGAAGAACTATTTCAAGCCCTCACACATCTTCCGCTTGGGCGCTGAGTACCGCGTCAATCCCAATTGGAGTCTGCGCGCCGGTTACAGTTACAAGACCACACAGGTCAAGAAAGGTGTCGATGAGTATGACTACAACATCGCTACCGTAGGCACCAATCCTGCCTACCAGTACGATAACGCAGTGCACAACATCACTTGCGGTGTGGGTTATCGCTACAAATCGTTCTATGGCGACCTGGCCTATGTGCACAAGATTCGTGAGAGTGTATACAACGCATTCTCGCCCATCAACGATCAGTTCGGCTATGAGCCTAACATCAGTGCCGATGTCAAGGACAATAACAATCGTGTCTCGCTCACCCTGGGCATGAGGTTCTGACCGTAAAATAAAAAGATTAAGATTTCCAGAGAATTACGTTTATAAAATTCATTAGAGAACGTCTGGCAATGCGCGGCGACCGCGTGTTGCCAGATTTTTTTGGTGCGCCCCTCGTGCCCGCAATGCACAGTAGCATGATGCCGTTATACCTAGATCACCCTATAAAAGGAGAGGGACGAGCATGGCCGTCCATCCAGTCTTGCCAGTCCAGTCTTGCCAGTCCAGAGGGTCCAGCCCATCCAGTCCGTCCAGCCCGTCCAGTTCCCACCCTTGTCGTCTATGCCGCGACTCAGTCGCGGCCCCGCCAGTCCGTCCAGTCCGTCACACATATATTACAACAGAGGGCGGCTCCTGTCTAGGAAACAGCCCTCTGTCGTTGTGTCTGGTATAGGCGTGCCTGGATTATTTCGCTGCGGGGATGTCGGGAAACAACTCATCCAGCGCGCTCTGAAAGGCCTGCAGTTGCTGCTTGATATCCTTCAGTTGCTCGATGGCGACAAACCGCTTGTCCACGCCATCTCGATTGTGGCGTATCTGTGCCTGGGCTGCATCCAGTTTCAGCCCCTTCTCCTTAACCAGATAATAGACTTTGCTGATGGTCTCGATGTCGCTAGGCGTATAGTAGCGGATGTTCTTCTTGTTACGGCGCGGCTTGATGATGGTGAACTGTGACTCCCAGTAGCGAAGAGTGGACTCGGGAATACCCAGTATCTCCGAAACATCACCGATTTTGTAGAATTTTTTATCCAGTTCTCGCATGCTCTTGCACAAATTGATATAAATGAGTAACTTTGCAGGTTGATTATAACACGGCAAAGGTAAACAAATAGTTTAAACTTTGCAACAAAAATCGAACATTTATAACATATTAAGATAAATACATTATGCTGACTGCAAAAGAAATCCGCGAAACCTTCAAGCGTTACTTCGAGGAACATGGCCACCACATCGTGCCATCTGCACCCATGGTAATCAAGGACGATCCAACCCTCATGTTTACCAATGCCGGTATGAACCAGTTCAAGGACATTATCCTGGGCAATAAGCAGGCCCAGTGGCGCCGTGCCGCCGACTCGCAGAAGTGTCTGCGCGTGAGTGGCAAGCACAACGACCTGGAAGAGGTGGGACACGACACCTACCACCACACGATGTTTGAGATGCTGGGTAACTGGTCGTTTGGTGACTATTTCAAGCACGAGGCTATCGATTGGGCTTGGGACCTCCTGGTCAATGTTTATAAACTGGATCCCAAAAACCTGTATGCCACTGTCTTTGAGGGCGACGACAGCATCGGCGTGGGCCGAGACAACGAGGCTGCTTCGTTCTGGGAAGCGCATCTGCCCAAAGATCATATCCTGAACGGTAATAGCCACGACAACTTCTGGGAGATGGGCGATACCGGTCCCTGCGGACCCTGCAGCGAGATTCACATCGACTTGCGCAGCGAGCAGGAAAAGGCTGCTGTCCCTGGCGCATCGCTGGTCAATAAGGACAACCCCCTCGTCATCGAAATCTGGAACCTCGTCTTCATGCAGTACAACCGCAAAGTGGACGGGACGCTCGAACCCCTCCCCAACAAGGTAATCGACACCGGCATGGGCCTGGAACGCCTGTGCATGGCACTCCAGGGCAAGACCTCCAATTATGACACCGATGTCTTCCAGCCACTTATTGGCAAGTTGGGGGAGATGTGTGGCAAGAAGTATGGCGACAACAAGGATGTGGACATCGCTATGCGTGTTGTGGCCGACCATGTCCGCACCATCGCTTTCTCCATTGCCGACGGACAGTTGCCCAGCAATGCCAAGGCCGGATACGTCATCCGTCGAATCCTGCGTCGTGCGGTGCGATATGGTTACACCTTCCTGGGATTCAAAGAGGCGTTCATGTATCGCTTAGTCGATACCCTCATCGAGAGCATGGGCGAGGCTTATCCCGAGATCAAGGCGCAGGCCGACCTCATCAAGCATGTGACCAAGGAGGAGGAAGATGCCTTCCTGCGCACGTTGGAAACCGGTATGAAACTCATCGAGAAAGTCATCGCCGACACCAAAGCGGCCGGAAAGACTATTGTCGATGGCAAGGAGGCCTTCACGCTCTATGACACTTTCGGATTCCCTCTGGATTTGACCGAACTGATTCTGCGTGAGAATAATATGACAGTCAACGAGGAGGAGTTCAATGTCGAGATGCAGAAGCAGAAACAGCGCGCACGCAATGCTGCCGCAGTCGAGGCCACCGATTGGGTCGAACTCCAGGACGGCGTGACGGAGTTCGTTGGCTACGACCTCACTGAATGTGACGTGAACATCCTGCGTTACCGCAAGGTGACTCAAAAGAATAAGTCTTTCTATCAGATCGTGCTGGATCGCACTCCGTTCTATGCTGAGATGGGTGGTCAAGTGGGTGACCGTGGCACGCTCACCCTGGATGGCGAAACCATCCAGGTGACCGACACCAAGCGAGAGAATAATTTGCCCGTACACATCACAGCCAAGTTGCCCAGCGATGTCAATGCCACATTGCATGCCTCCATCGACTTGGATGCCCGTCGGGCCACCGAGTGCAATCACACCGCAACCCACCTGCTGCATGCTGCCCTGCGTCAAGTGCTGGGCACACATGTCGAGCAGAAAGGCTCCTATGTTGACCCCATCACGCTCCGTTTCGACTTCTCACACTTCCGCAAGGTGACTCCCGAAGAGATCCGCCAAGTCGAACATCTGGCCAACCAGATGATTCGCAATGCCATCCCGCGCGAGGAGCATCGCGACATGCCCATCGACGAGGCCCGTCAGATGGGTGCCATGGCGCTCTTTGGCGAGAAGTATGGTGATCGTGTGCGTGTGATCAAGTATGGCGACTCTGTTGAGTTGTGCGGTGGTACCCACGTGTGCAACACAGGCAATATCGGCATGGTGAGAATCGTCAGCGAGAGCAGTATCGCTGCCGGCATTCGCCGTATCGAGGCTGTCACTGGTGCCCGCGTCGAGGAGATGCTCGACACGATTCAGGACACCATGGGCCACATCAAGGAGATGCTCAACAATGCTCCCGACGCTGTTGCCGCCTTGCAGAAGTCGCTGGCCGAGAATGCCGAACTCAAGAAGCAAGTGGATGACTACATGAAGCAGCGCATTGCCATCCTCACACAGCAACTGATCGCTGAAGGCAAAACGGTGGATGGACTCAAGGTCATCACGCTGACCGGTAGGCGGATACCTGACATCGTTAAAGGCGTTGCCCTGGCGATTAAGGCTGAATGCCCCGAGGCTACCGCCTTTCTGGCGGCCACTGAGCATGAGGGCAAACCGATGCTCACGGTGATGCTTAGCGAAGACATCGTCAAGGCTGGAAAGAATGCGGGCAACATGGTCCGTGGCGCTGCCAAGTGCATCCAAGGTGGCGGTGGCGGACAGCCGCATTTTGCGCAGGCTGGTGGCCGCAATCCTCAGGGATTGAACGACGCCATGCAAGCCATGCTCGAGGCTTTAAAGTGAAGTGAAATGACTATTGCTGCCGCATCATGCGCTTTGTCGCCGATGCGGTAGCATTACTTAACAATCATCAGTTATGGATTATATTCTGCTTATTGTCGGGCTGGGCATGCTTCTGCTTGCCGCTAATTATCTCGTGGATTCATCGGTGGCTATAGCACAACGGGCCAAGATTTCAAATTTCATTATCGGCCTGACCATTGTCGGTATCGGTACCAGTGCTCCTGAACTCTTTGTCTCGGTCTCTTCTGCGTTGAGCAATAGCGGTGACATCGCAATGGGCAACGTCATCGGTTCAAACATAGCCAATATCTTGCTGATTTTGGGCGTGACGGCGATCATTTATCCGTTTGCCATTGAGCGTTTGCAGCGTGATAGGGACATCCCATTCCTGATCATTGCGACGATTTTTGTATCAATCATTGCCAACGACACCATCGTCCCTGGGATTCACAAGAATTCACTCAACCGCTTGGATGGCATCGTGCTGCTGGTGTGCTTTATCGGTTATATGGCTTGGGTCATCGTCCAGAAAGGCAAGAATCCGCAGCAGGCCCTAGCCGATGCCGACGAGGAAGCCTCTTCTTCTTTGTCCGGAAAGAATCCATGGCTCTTATGGGCTATTGCTATCGTTTCGCTGGTCGCTCTTATCTTTGGCGGTAACTTGTTCCTGGACAGTGCCAAAAATCTGGCACGTGCATGGGGTATGAGCGAGGCTGTCATTGCCATTACTATCGTTGCTGTGGGCACATCACTGCCCGAATTGGTTACGGCGATTATCGCTGCCACCAAGCACAATCCGCAGTTGGCTCTTGGTAATGTGATTGGTAGCAATTTGTTCAACCTGATGTTCATCTTGGGTGCCGCTTCCACCGTCAAGCCTCTCACTCTGGTCGACATCAATCTGTGGGATTATGCCGTCATGCTTGTAGCGGCTATCATGCTCTTTATCGTAGTGCTCACCTTCAAGAAGGATAAGTTTGATCGTGTCGAGGGATTCATCTTCTTTGGTGCCTATGTAGCATACATTATCTTCCTGCTGGTCCGCTAGGCGACTGTGGGATATCATTTTAAACCTATCGACGGGTAATTAGTCTAAACCGTTAAACAACCCGAATACGTATGATGACAAGACGCAACCGAGCCATTCTGACCCTCTGTTACTGTGTGACGGCAATCATCGTCATGGCTCAGACTAGGGTGGACACACGGCCGCATATCTTTGATAACAATGTGCGTTCGCTCAAGGTGTGCCTGGAGAACAACATGTACATCCCACCTGTGCTCATGATCAGTGGTGATGACCATCTGGTTGTCAGTTTTGATTATATAGATTATGACGTCCACTACTTGCGCTACAGTATCACCCACTGCAATGCGGACTGGCAGCCGTCCCAGTTGATCGAGAGTGAGTATGTCAGTGGTTTCAACTATGCCGATATCGACGATTACGCACAGAGCGAGGCCACATTTGTGCATTACTATAATTACCAGTTCATGTTGCCCAATGCCGACATGCAGCCTCTGGTGAGCGGCAACTACCTGCTCACGGTCTATGAGCAGGATAATCAGGACGACATCCTCTTCCAAACCCGTTTTTCGGTCTGTGAGGGTGCGGTTGGAGTTTTCCCGCGGGTCACCTCACGCACCGATGTTGAGTATAACAATCGTTTCCAGCAGGTGTCATTTGATGTCCGTTACAAACCTGGGTTTATCAAGGATCCATACGGCGAATTGACATGCGTCGTAACCCAAAACTCGCGTCTGGACAATGCCGTCTCGGTTTCTAAACCCTTGATGGTGGGCACCGATTATGTCACTTTTGATCACAATCGCGACCTCATCTTCCCGGCCGGAAACGAGTTTAGGCGATTTGAGACCGTCAATGCACATAGCATCAACATGGGGGTACAGTCTATCAGATATTTTGAACCGATGTACCATGCCATTCTTGCCGTGGATGAGCCGCGCAACGAGGTGCAGTACCTCTATGACCAGACACAGCATGGACGCTTCACCATACGCAATGCTGAGGCTTTTGGCGAAAATGCTTTGCAGGCCGACTACATGATCACGCATTTCACACTCAACACCGAGGGGAGGCTCAATGGTGGTAAAGTGCTGCTATATGGGGAGTTCCTTCAAGGATATCCCACATCGCAGGCAATGATGAACTATGATGCTGCTTCTGGTTGTTACACGGCCGACATACTCCTGAAACAGGGCGCATATAACTATATGTATCTGTGGGTGCCTGATGGCACCAGTGTCGGCCAGACGTCCACCATCGAGGGAGACCACTTTGAGACCATCAACGAGTATACGGTCATGGTCTTTGACAGGCCCATCGGCGAGCGTTACGATCGTTTGATCGGCTATGGCGTAGCCTACTCGGGCAAATAACCATAGCGTCTAATACGGACATTACTAGCAGGTCAGGATCGTCTAACTCATTCTTGTCTTGTAATCGATGTAATCAAATTCACGCAGGACCTCGATGCGGCCATCCATTCGCTTCAACAGGATGGACGGATGCTGTATGCCATTAAACATGTTGGTCTTGACTGTCGTGTAATGGTTCATGTCCTCAAATGTGATGCGGTCGCCTCGCTGTAGCGGACGCTCAAAACTCCAGTCGCCCACATAATCTCCACTTAGACATGAGTTGCCGCCCATGCGATAGGTGGGCTTTGTCGGGTCCACGTTGTCGAGCGCTTGGGTGATTTTGGGCTTATAGGGCATCTCCAGGCAGTCGGGCATATGACAGGCAAACGACACATCGACGATCGCTGTGCTGATGCCGCTGTTGCTCACCACATCCACTACGGTGGCTTCGAGATCGCCGGTTTGCCAGCACCAGGCACTACCTGGCTCCATAATCAGTTGCAGATTGGGATAGGCGCCCTGGAACGCTCCGAGCACTTGTTCCAGGTGACCGATGTTGTAACCCTGGCGGGTCATCAGGTGGCCGCCGCCCATATTCAGCCATTTCAGCCGTGGCAGATAATCGCCGAACTGTTGCTTCAGTGCCAGCAGCACCTTCTCAAGGTCAAAACTCGTGCTCTCACACAGGGCGTGGAAGTGGAATCCTTCGATCCCATCGGGCAACTCCTTGAGGTCGCTGGCCAGCACGCCAAATCGCGACCCGGGGCAGCACGGATTGTAGATGTCGGTCTCAATCACCGAGCACATGGGATTGACGCGCAAGCCGCAACTCACTTGTTCGCCAGGCCAGTCATGGTTGTGCTGTTTCACGCGGTCGGCAAACCGGTGGTATTGCTCTACCGAGTTGAAGGTGATGTGCGAACTGCCGGCAATATAGGCGTCGATTGTCTCGTCGGTATAGGCTGGGCAATAAGTGTGGGTGCGGCACTTCAACTCATCGTTAGCCAGCAGCATCTCGTTGACTGAACTGGCAGTCGATTCTACGCCATATTCGCGGAACACATCAAAGGTGCGCCACAGCGCGTTGGCCTTAAAGGCCATAATGATGTCCACTCCTGTGCGCCTAGCCACGCCTGTGATCAACTCGATGTTGCGGCGCAACTTTTCCTCATATACGATATAGTAGGGTGTCTTGTACTCTTCCATTGCAAATAATATTAGGGAATCCCTTAGGATAATATTTCAAATTTGGCAAACTTAAGCAGCAGTTTGCGCGTTTGGCCATCGTTAAACAGCACGTCGATTTTTGCGTCACTGCCACTGGTATCAATATCGGTAACCCTTCCGTGACCGAACCGCTGGTGCAGGATTTCACTTCCCTGCCGCAATTCGTCTACTGTGTGGATCGAGAAATTGCCACTTGTGGCTGGAGCCACGGGAGTGGGAGACTTGGCTTGAGGCTTTGATGCAGAGGGCCGGTCCACGCCACGTGGGGTGAGCCTCTGGGTAGAACTTGCGGAGCGCTTGTCACTGACCGAACGGTGGGGCGTGTCATTGTTCCATCGGCGGCGCATGCTGCCGAAGTCATCGTCTTCATCGTCATCCCAGCGCGATCGCTGGCGCGTCACGGTGGGGACTGAGTTGGTGCTTCCCATCAACAGGAATTCAGGGCTGATGTCCCTCAGAAAACGGCTCATCACGCACGTCTTGGTTTGTCCGTTGTGGTAGCGTGAGGTGGCATAGGTGATCACACAATTCACCTCGGCTCGCGTGATGGCGACATACAGCAGCCGGCGTTCTTCCTCAATCTGGTAGATAGAGTCCATGCTCATGGCACTCGGAAACAGGTCTTCCTCGACTCCTACGATGATGACGTTTCTGAACTCAAGGCCCTTGGCGGCATGCACGGTCATCAGGGTGACTTTCTCTCCATCGAGATCGTTCATATCCTGGTCGGTAAGTAACGATGTCTCAGCAAGGAAATCGGCTATCTGGTAATGTTCGTCTCCGCTTTCCTCTTTGGCTTGCTGAAAATCGTTGACGGCATTGACAAGTTCGTCAAGGTTCTCGATACGGCTGATGTTTTCAGGTGTGTTATCGCCCATCAGCACACTCTTGATCTTGGTGCGCAGCACGGTCTCTTTGGCTACAGTCAGTGCATCGGCCCCGGTATGGTTCAACTCGATCAGACCACCGATCAGTGACGTGAAGTTATCGATTTTGGAACGGGTCCCTCGGTTCACATCCAGTCCGTAGGTATCGGCATGATTCATCACTTGCCACATGCTCACGCCATTGGTGTTTGCGCAGTGAGTGATTTTGCCCACAGTGGTGTCGCCTATACCGCGGGTGGGATAGTTCACCACGCGGCGCAGTGCCTCATCGTCGTCGGGGTTGATCACCAGCCTCAGGTAGCAGATGGCGTCCTTCACCTCTTTGCGTTGATAAAACGATAGGCCGCCATAGATGCGGTAGGGGATCGCGTTGCGCATGTTGCCATGCTTATCGCGCCGTCCGCCGTTGCTCAGGGCCTCCTCCAGCACACGCGATTGCGCATTGGTGCGATAGAGCACGGCATAATCCTCATAACTGTCGCCCTGCCGTGCCTTGAGGGCTGCAATCTGGTTGGCGACGACGTAGGCTTCCTCATAGTCGCTATAGCATTGTATCACCGGGATGCGTTCTCCTACATTATTTTTGCTGAACAGATGTTTGGCAATCTGACCTTTGTTCTTCTCGATCAGGCTATTGGCAGCATCGGTAATGGTTTGGGTTGAGCGGTAGTTGCGCTCCAGTTTAAAGGTCTGTATGTCGGGATAGAAGCGTTGCAGGCGCAGGATGTTCTCAATGTTGGCCCCGCGGAAACTGTAGATGCTCTGCGCATCGTCCCCCACCACACACAGGCGGTTATTCTTCTTGCTCAACTGGTGCACGATCAGGTGCTGCGAGAAGTTGGTGTCTTGGTACTCGTCGACAAGGATATAACGGAAGAAGTCCTGGTATCTCTCAAGCACGTCGCGGTGGTCGCGCAGCAGGATGTTGGTGTACAGCAGCAAGTCGTCAAAATCCATTGCCCCGGCTATGCGGCAGCGCTGCCAGTAGGCCTTGTAGATGTTGGCGGTCTCGGGACGCCCTGCGTCGCGATCGGCAATGATCAGGTCTTGGTTGCGCTCATAATCATCGGGCGTGATCAGAGCGTTCTTGGCATTGCTGATCTGATTCTGGACTGTCGCGGGTTTATAAGTCTTGTCATCAAGTCCCATATCCTTGACGATGAGTTTGATCAGCGAGCGGGAATCGCTCTGGTCGTAGATCGTGAAGTCGGGCTTGAATCCGATCAGTTCTGCATTGCGGCGCAACAGCCTCGAGAAGATCGAGTGGAATGTGCCCATCCACAGTTGGGCGGCTACTGCGGGACCTGCTAGTGGCTCGATGCGCTCGCGCATTTCACGGGCAGCCTTGTTGGTAAATGTCAGTGCCATGATGCGCCAGGGCTCGTAGCCCTGATTGAGCAGATGCACGATTTTATAGGTCAAGACGCGTGTTTTGCCTGACCCCGCTCCTGCGATTACCAGTTGAGGCCCGTCGCAGTATTCTACGGCGGCTCGCTGTTGTCCGTTCAGTTTGTCCAGGTAATTCTCGTTCATGGTGACAAAATTACTGCTTTTTCTCCATTATCTCAAACAAGTCAGATAACAATCGAGGCAACATGTCATTCATGCTCGAGGAGTGATTGCCGGTCATCGATTGGGCGACCCATGCGATGACTGGCTGCCCACGTTAGGGCTCTTGTTATCAATGCATGATTGTTGCCACGGCGGTTACAGGTCGGCATATTGGGGAATATCTGCCAGAAAGCGGTAACTGCCGTTGCTGTAATCAATCTGGCAGCAATAATGGCTCAAACCGTTGCTCACGATCAGATAGCGGGCGTGCAACACCATGTTGTACCGCACGATTTGGTCAAATGTCTTCTGCGAGACGGTGATATCAGGAGCCTTGTATTCTACTATCACAAGCGGCTCTCCGGTGGGGTCGGCGACAACCGTGTCACAGCGGCGGGCTATGCCATTCTGGTTAAGAGACACTTCATTACCCATCAGTGTGGCAGGAAAACCCCTATCGCTGATGAGCCACTCCACAAAGTGCTGGCGCACCCATTCCTCGGGAGTGAGTGCGACCCAGCGCTCACGTAGCCGGTCCCAGATCGACCATGAGCCATCGTCACGCTTCTTCACCTTGTAATCATATTCCGGCAAATTCAATTCAACCATAAAAATCTCTTTTTCTCCCTCAAAATTACACAATTCCCGCTAAAAAGTGAGGAAGGATGTGATCCGTTTTAATTTTTGTTAACATTCCCGCGCCTCCCCCTCTATATAATTGTTTTTTGATATGGTCTTGGAAATCAATATGATAACAAAATTTCCGAAAATACTCAAGTTCTGCTTTTTGTCGCAAATCGGTTCATCGGTAATGACTCCAATTGCCTTTCTTTTTACTTTTCAATCTCAGATGAATTGTAGTAATTCTATTGAAGTAATACCAGGGCTGTTTTTTGGGGGCACCTGCAAAACCGTGTGTCTGGATTAAACAGGGTCACTCACCCGAAGGGTGTCCCATGCAATAACCCCCAGTAAATCAGATGACCGAGCGCAAGCGAGGGAGTATGATTCACTGGGGGTAAAAGAT